>Ga0208881_1000044_pt1 | contig 37772 bp, 34 predicted proteins | sample Knorr_S23_td_AAI_FD_185610 | JGI IMG/M metagenome (GOLD analysis project Ga0208881, IMG submission 185610) | Marine microbial communities from Southern Atlantic Ocean transect - Knorr_S23_td_AAIW_ad_876m_LV_B (SPAdes) (version 2) | ecosystem: Environmental > Aquatic > Marine > Oceanic | place... | reverse complement strand
TTGGGCGCCCTGAAGGGTGGTGGCACGCCAGAGGACCTCCGGCACGTGCGGGTGGTGGTGCCCGGCACCTGGGTCGAGGGGGCACAGGTGTACCTGGCGAACCGGTCCATGGACGGGGTGCCCGGGGTGCACGTGGTCACCCTCCTGCTCATCGACGGTATCCACCCCGGGGTCGGCGTGGCCGTCGACCGGGGCTTCGTGCCACGTGGGCTGTACTTGGATGGTGACACCGCACCCTGGGCGCCTGCTGCCGCCGCCGTCGAGGTGGTCGGCAGCCTGGACGTCGGGCGGTCGGGCGAGCGTGGCCACGGGGCCGAGGTGGACCGCATCGACCTCGAGGCCCTGGCCGAGCGGTGGGGGACCGCCCTGGCCCCCATGTGGGTCCGCGCGGTCGACGACGGCGCTTCGGGCCTGCCCGTGGCGGCCCCGGTCGTCGACCTGGGCGACGGATCGCACCTCTCCTATGCCTTCCAGTGGTTCGTCTTCACCCTCATCGGACTGGGCGGCTATCCGCTGGTGCTCGTCCGGCTGGCCCGCCGCGACCCGGCGCTAGCGTGAGGACCATGATCCGACCCAGCACCGCCGACCTCCGGGTCGTGCACGTCCTTAGGGTCAAGGGCTTCGTCGACACGCCAGTTGTGGCCGAGGTCGCCGGCCTGTCCGAGGACGAGGCTGCAACCCGGCTGACGGCCCTGGAGGCGGCGGGCCACGCCCGCCACCGTGACGGGCGCGTGTCGGGCTGGATGCTCACGACCGACGGTCGGGCCCACGGCGAGGCACTGCTGGCCGACGAGTTGGCCGACATCGGCTGTCGCTGCGAGGTCGAGGAGGCATATCGCCAGTTCCTGGAAGCCAACCAGGGCTTCCTGGGCCTGTGCACCGACTGGCAGCTCCGTTCGGATCCGGAGGACCCGGACGGCGAGCGGATCGTGAACGACCACGCGGACGCCGCCCACGACGAGGCGGTGATCGGACGCCTGGCGGAAACCGACGCGGTCATCCAGCCGCTGTGCTCTGCGTTGGCCGAACTACTGGACCGCTTTGGCGACTACGGCGGGCGGTTTGCCACGGCGCTCTCCCGGGTGCAGGGAGGCGACCTGGATTGGTTCACCCGGCCGATGATCGAGTCGTACCACACGGTCTGGTTCGAGTTGCACGAGAACCTGCTGGCCACCCTGGGCATCCAGCGGGCGATGGAACAGGCCGCGGGCTGAGCCGTGGCGCCCAACTGGGCCCGACCCGGGCCGATCAGGAGGTAACCCAGTATGGAACCGAGGTTCGGGCGGGTGATCACCGCCATGATCACGCCGTTCACCGCCGACGGGTCGCTGGACCTGGATGGCGCGGTTGACCTGGCCTGTTGGCTTGTGGAGCAGGGCAACGACGGCCTGGTGCTGGCCGGTACGACCGGTGAGTCACCGACGCTGACCCACGACGAACAGATCGCCCTGGTGGAGGCTGTGTCCGGTGCCGTGGACTGCCACGTCATCGCCGGTGCCGGGAGCAACGACACGGCGGCCGCAGTCGAGCTCACCCGTCGTTGTACCGACGCCGGGGCGGACGCCATCCTCACCGTCACGCCGTACTACAACCGCCCGTCCCAGCTCGGGCTTTTCGACCACTTCCGAGCCGTCGCGGACTCCACAGGACTTCCGGTGATGCTCTACGACATCCCTCCCCGGTCGGGGCGCAAGATCGACACGGACACCATTCTGCGGATGGCCGACGAGGTGCAGAACATCGTGGCGGTCAAGGACGCCGCCGGCGACGTGGCCGAGACGGCACGTCTAGTGGCCGCCGCTCCGCAGGGCTTCGAGGTGTACAGCGGCGAGGACGCCCTCACCCTCGCCCTCCTGGCCGTCGGCGCCGTTGGCGTGGTCAGCGTGGCCTCCCACTGGGCCACTCCTGAGACGGTGGCCATGGTGGACGCTTTCTTCTCCGGCAACGTGGCCGCAGCCACGGAGGCCAACCGGCGCCTCATCCCGTCCTGGGACTTCGAGTCCGGCGACCTCACTCCGAACCCGGTTCCGTCCAAGGCCATGATGAAGGTCCTCGGCCTGCCGGGTGGCGACTGCCGTCCCCCGATGGGTCCCGAGCCCGATGACCTGGCAGACCGGGCCCGCCAGATCCTCGCCGGGCTCGGCCGGGCCTGACCGGCTCCACGTCACCGACATGGCTTCTCCCGTCCACCTCACGTTCCTCGGCGGCCTGGGCGAGATCGGGCGCAACTGCGCCGCGCTCGAGGTCGAGGGGCGCATCGTCGTGCTGGACTGCGGCCAGCTGTTCCCCGACGACCTCCCGGGGGTTGACGCCGTCCTGCCGGACTTCACCTGGCTGGTGGAGCGGGCCGATCGCATCGAGGCGTGTGTGATTACCCACGCCCATGAGGACCACATCGGTGGGTTGCCGTACCTGCTCCCGGCGCTGGCCGCCGAGGGCGCGTCCATGCCCATCTACGGTTCGCCGTTCACCCTGGGGATGGTGCGGGGCAAGTTGAAGGGCGAGAAACTCCCGGTGCCCGATCTGGTGGAGCTCGACGACCACGCCCGCCTTCCCATAGGGCCGTTCGACTGCGAGTTCCTTCCGGTCACCCATTCCACGCCGAGTGGGCTGATGACGATCTTCGACACGCCGCAGGGGCGCATCCTCCATTCCAGCGACTTCAAGTTGGATCCGACGCCCGTGGACGGTCGGATCACCGACCTGCCGAGGCTCCGGGAACTGGCCGCCTCCGATGGGATACGGCTGCTGCTAGCCGATTCGACCAACGCCGGCGCCGCGGGCTCCTCCACCTCGGAGACCACCATCGGGCCGGTCCTGCGCGAGGTCTTCGAGGCCCACGAGGGCCGGAGGATCATCGTCGGGGCGTTCTCCAGCCACGTGCATCGGATCCAGCAGGTGGCCGACGCCGCAGCGGCGACCGGGCGGACGCTGGTGGTCATGGGCCCGTCGATGGTACGCAACGTCACCCTGGCGCGTGAGCTGGGCCTGCTCAGGATCTCTGACAGGATGCTGGCCGCCGATACCGAGATCGACGACCTGGATCCGGCACGCACCTGTGTGGTCTGCACGGGCTCGCAGGGCGAGCCCCGGGCGGCCCTGAAGCGCCTGGCCGACGGCAGCCACCGCTTCCTCACGGTCGGCGACCGGGACACCGTGGTGTTCTCGTCGCACCCGATCCCCGGCAACGAGGCCGCCATCTCGCGCCTTCACAACGCCCTGGCCCGACGTGGTGTGCAGTTGGTGCACAGCGGCCAGCTGGGGGTCCACACGACCGGGCACGGCAAGGCCGACGAGCTCCTGGCGCTGCACGACGCCGCCGATCCCGAGCTGTTTATTCCCGTTCACGGCGAGTACGCCCACCTGGTCGCCCACCACGACCTGGCGCTCGGACGGGGCATGGTCGCAGAGCGGATCATGCGCTGTACCGACGGCGACCGGGTGTCGTTGACCGACGACGGCCTGGTCCGCTCCGGTCGGGTCTCCGACGAGTACGTGATGGTTGACGAGTCGGGTCGGCGGGTCTCCGAGGACCTGGTCGAGGAGCGCCGGGCCATGGCGGGCGAGGGATTCGTGTTCGTCCGGGTGGTCGTCGACGGGCGCAAGGGTCGACTGGTCGGGACCCCGATCGTCGAGAGCCGGGGCTGGGTCGAGCCCGCCGAGCGTCAGGACTGGCACGGCGAGGTGGCCGGTGCGGTGGCCGATGCCGTGGGGAGTGCGGTCGGCGACGGCCAGCGGGATCCAAAGGAGCTGACCCGCCTCGCCCGGCGGGCGACCGGACGCCTGGTGTCGCGCCGCACGGGTAGGCGGCCCGCACTGGTTCCGACCGTCGAGGTCCGCTGACCCCATCGTCGAGGCCTGATGGCCCGTCGTTCGGGTCAGCTGGTACCCGTCGTCCGGGCGTGATGGCCCGTTCCGCCGGGCTGTGGCGGCGCTCTGTCGGGTAGCGGTGCCGGTCCGGATGGGAACCACCTGCCCCGGGCCCGTCACGCCCCGGTGGTACCGTCGACCACGATGGCTTCAAGATCCGCGCGCCCCGGCTCGAACGGTAAACCTGCTGTTGACGACGGTAAAAGCGCCCTCTCCAGCGGATCACGTGGCGGTGCCGAGACAGGGCGCGCCGGCGGCACACGCTCCGGGAGAAGACCCGCAGAGGGCGGGGGCGCCGAACCGAGGGCATCGCTGGTACGCCGTATGGCCCGAGCCACCTTCGGTGGACGGGGCGACGAGATCCTCGGACTGCTGCTGGTCATCTGCGGTCTCCTGACCGGGCTGTCCGTCTATCTGGACAAGGCCGGTGTGGTTGGCCGGGTCCTGGACTCGGGCCTCGGCTGGACGGTTGGAGCCACCCGGGTGATCCTGCCGGTGGCGATGGTCGGCACCGGTCTGGCCATGTTCCGGGAACGCAGCGAGTTTGGAGAGATCTCCAAGCGCCTGCCGATCGGCCTCCTGATGGCGGTGTTAAGCGTGACCGGCCTGCTCCACATGGGCCGGGGTCGTCCCGGCTTCGACGACGGAGCCGACGGCCTGGGCGTGGCCGGCGGCCTGCTCGGGCTGGGCGTCGGGGGTGGCCTGGAGGCAGCGGTAGCCACCTGGGGTGCCGCCCTCATCCTGATCGGTGTGGGCCTGGTGTCCGCAGCGGTGATAACCCGGACCACGGTCCGTCAGGCGGCACGGGGCGCTGTGAAGGGGGCTGCCTTCACAGCCCGCCACGCGGCTCGGGGAGCGGCCGGCGGCCTCCGACCGGCCGTCCGCGGCCTGCGCAGATGGCTGGAGGGGCTGCTCACCCCTCCGGGGGGAGACCGGCCCCCGGAGGTCCATGTGCCCAAGCCGACAACTCCGACGGTGCCCACCCCTGCGCCCGTGCCTGAGACGGGTGCCGCCGATGCCGCTCCGGCACCGTCCCGGAGGAGGAAGGTGAAGACCCGGTCCGCCGAGGGAGGCGAGCAGCTCACCATCGAACTGGGGGCGGTGGTGGCCGATTCGCCGTGGCGCCTGCCGTCCATGGGCTACCTGGCGCGGATGGATACCCACGACGTCGACGCCAAGGCGGTCGAGGAGCGGGGCCACCGGCTCCAAGAGGCGCTGGCCGCCCATGGAGTCGAGACCCGCCTGGTGGACATGACGGTCGGTCCGACCGTCACCCGCTACGCCCTCCAACTTGGCGAGGGGGTGAAGGTGGCGCGGGTTACCAGCCTCAACAAGGACATCGCCTATGCCCTGGCCGCGGCCGACGTCAGGATCCTGGCTCCCATACCGGGTCAGCAGGCCATCGGTATCGAGGTTCCCAACGAGGACCGTGAGGTGGTGGCGCTGGGAGACATCCTCACGTCGCCCGAGGCGTCCAAGGCCCGCCATCCGTTGGAGGCAGGGATCGGACGGGACATCAGCGGCCGGTCGGTCATGCTGAACCTGGCCACCATGCCGCACCTCCTGATCGCCGGCGCGACCGGGGCCGGCAAGTCCTCGTGCATCAACGCCCTCGTCACCTCGATCCTGATGCGGTCCACCCCGGACCAGGTGCGGATGATCCTGATCGATCCGAAGCGGGTCGAGATGGGGCAGTACGAGGGCGTGCCGCACCTGCTCACCGCCCCGGTGACCGACCCGAAGAAGGCGGCCAACGCTCTCCACTGGGCAGTACGGGAGATGGAACGGCGGTACACCGTCCTGTCGACCTTCGGCTTCCGCGACATCGGTGGGTACAACGCCGCGTTCGACCGCGGAGACCTGAGGGCGCCGTTGGGGCTGGCAGACGAGGACGGGGAGCCGGTCACCTATCGGCGCCTGCCGTTCATCCTCGTGGTCGTCGACGAGCTGGCGGACCTGATGATGGTGGCCGCCCGCGACGTGGAGGACTCCATCTGTCGCCTGGCACAGATGGCCCGGGCGGTCGGCATCCACCTGGTGGTGGCCACCCAGCGACCATCGGTCAACATCATCACCGGCGTCATCAAGGCCAACATCCCGGCTCGTCTGGCATTCGCCGTCTCCAGCCTCGCCGACAGCAGGGTGATCCTCGACCAGCAGGGCGCCGAACGCCTGGTCGGCAAGGGCGACATGCTCCTGCTGGGCCCCAGTTCCAGCGTCGCACAGAGAATCCAGGGTGCATGGGTGGACGAAAACGAGGTCCGACAGGTAGTGGAGTCCTGGGCGGCCCAGGCGCGCGCCATGGTGAAAGCCACCGAGGCCGCGGAGCACGCCCATGATCCGACGGGGCCTGTGGACGTGACCACGGCGGCTCAGGTACCCGACATGATCACCGGGGACGCTTCGCGCCCGGCGGTCGGCGGCTCGCCCGCTGAGGACGACCTGTTCGAGCAGGCCCGGCACCTGGTGGTGTCGAGTCAGCTCGGTTCCACGTCAATGCTCCAGCGCAAGCTCCGGGTGGGCTTCGCCCGGGCCGGTCGGCTCATGGACCTCATGGAGGAGGCCGGTGTGGTCGGTCCATCGACCGGGTCGAAGGCCCGGGAGGTCCTGGTCTCGCCCGAGCATCTCGATAACCACCAGGGGCAGGGCTACTAGCCGCGACCGTCAGGGCTCCCGTAGACGACACCGACCCGGCGAACCCCTCGGCGGTCGCAACCAACGTCACCAGATCGGACATGGACCAATCATGAACGAGGCGTGTGACAGCCGACCCGGGCATCCTTATGGCCGGGCACCCGACCTTCCTCAGAGCATCGCTACCCTCGGGCCGTGACACAGAACGTCATCCTGCTCGTTGTGGCGATGGTGGGTCTGACGCTGTTCGCCGACCGGTTCGTGGCGGGTGCGGCGCAGCTGGCCGCACGCCTGAACGTCTCGACAGTCGTGGCCGGTGCTCTGATCATCGGCTTCGGGACGAGCGCACCGGAGCTGGTCGTTTCCACCGTCGCCACGCTCACGGAGGGGGCCGAGGGAACCGCCCTCGGGATCGGCAACATCGTCGGGGCAAACGTGGCGAACCTGACGCTGGTCCTCTCGGTACCGGCGCTGGTCTTCGGCGGCATCGCCATCCAGAAGGGGGTCAAGCGCCAGGCCGCGCTGTCCGCCACCGGCGTGACGGTCTTCGCACTGGCGGCCTACGCAGGGCAGCCGACGGTCGTCAAGGGCGTCGGCATGGCGCTGCTGATGGTGGTCGCCCTGCGGATCGTCGTCCGGTTGGGCGAGGGCGTCGACGACGGCGTCACGTCTGACGGGGCAGGCGGGCCGGGTGCCTGGGTGTGGACGCTCGTGGGCCTGGTCGGGACCGTGGGATTCGCCCACCTCGTCGTCCGTGGGGCAACCGGGATCGCCGACGAGATGGGGTGGACGGGCGGCTTCGTCGGGTTCGCGCTCGTGGCTCTCGGCACGACGCAGCCCGAGCTCCTCACGGCCCTGGCCGCCGCCCGCCGCGGCGAGTCGGGGCTCGTCTTCGGCAACCTGCTGGGCTCCAACCTCTTCAACAGCCTCACCGTCGGGTCGGCGGTCTTCCTGGCGAACGGGAACAAGCCGTATGACGAGGCGTCGCGGCTGCCGGTCGGCAGCCTGCTGATCATGGTGGCCGTGAGTTGGCTGGTGATCGTGATGATGGCCACCGGACGTCGGATCCGCCGCGGTGAGGCGATCGTCCTGCTGGGCGTCTACGGCGCCGTGCTCGGCTGGCTGGCCATGACCGGCGCTACGGCCTGAGCGCAGGCCGGAGGCATGGCGCCGAGCGCCTAGCCTGAGCCGATCATGGGCGAAGGGACCTACCACCTCGTCACCCTCGGGTGTCCGAAGAACCAGGTCGACTCCGACAAGTTGGCCGGGACGCTGGTTGCCGACGGTATGGCGCCGACCGCCAGCCCCGACGAGGCCGACCTGATCGTGGTCAACACCTGTGCGTTCATCGCCGACGCCCGGCAGGAGTCGATCGACACGGTGCTGGCCCTATCGGACCTCCGCAGGGACGGCGCCCGCCTGGTCGTGACCGGATGTATGGCCGAGAGGTACGGCGACGAGTTGGCCACCGCCCTGCCGGAGGTTGACCGCGTCGCCCGGTTCGGGGTGCCGGTGGTGCTAGGCCGCCGCTCGGACCTCCCGTTCGACAGCGAGGCGACACTGCCGTCGTTCGACCTCCTGAACCTGCCGCGGCCCGCGTCGGACCGGCCCTGGGCCTACGTGAAGATCGCCGAGGGCTGTGACCGGGCGTGCGGGTTCTGTGCAATCCCGACCTTCCGAGGCCCACAGCGGAGTCGACCCGTACAGTCCATCCTGAACGAGGTCGAAGGCCTGGACGCCCGGGAGGTGGTCCTGGTGGCCCAGGACCTGGCCGCCTACGGCCGCGACCAGGGCGAGGGCGTGAAGGCCATCGTCCCGCTGGTCGAGGCGGTGGCTGACAGGGTCGACCGTGTGCGGCTTCTCTACCTCTACCCGTCGGAGCTGAGCGATCGGCTGGTCGACGCGATCTGCGCGACCGGTGTCCCATACTTCGACCTGTCGCTCCAGCACGTCTCGCCACCGTTGATGCGTCGGATGCGCCGCTGGGGCGACGGCGACCGCTTCATGGAGCGGATCGACCACATCCGGTCCGTCGAACCGGATGCCGCCTTCCGGTCCAACTTCATAGTCGGCTACCCCGGTGAGACCGAGGAGGACCACGACGCCCTGCTGGACTTCGTGGCCGGGGCCGATCTCGACTGGTGCGGCTTCTTCGCCTTCAGCGAGGAGGAGGGCACGCATGCCGCCACGCTCGACGGCGGCGTCGATCCCGGGCTGGCCGCCGAGCGGCTGCACGAGCTGGGCGAGGTGCAGGACGGCATCACGGCGGCCCGCCGGGACGCCCTCATAGGACGACGGGTGACGGTGCTGGTGGACGAGTCGGGGGTCGGCCGCACCCACAGGGAGGCACCGGAGATCGACGGGATCGTGTCCGTTCCCACCGACCTCCCGGCCGGCGGGTTCGCCGACCTGACGGTGACCGGCGCCCTGGGACCCGACCTGGTGGCGGCGTGAAGCACCTCCGTACCATCGTCTCTCCGGCCAACCTGGTCACCCTGGCCCGACTCCTGCTGGCACCCGTGCTGTTCGCCCTGGTCCTGGGCGCCGAGGACCGGCGCGGGGCCACCTGGGCGGGCTTCGTGCTGGGGCTGGTGCTCGCCTCCACCGACTACTTCGACGGGATCCTGGCCCGGCGCCGGGGCACGGTCAGCCGATGGGGTGCCTTCCTGGACCCGCTGGCCGACAAGGTGGTGGTGATCGGGGTCGGGGTCTGCCTGGCCATGGTCGGCCGCTACGCATGGCTGCCGGTCGTGCTGCTTACCGTTCGGGAGGTGGGCATCACCGGCTACCGCCTGTGGTTCGCCCGCCGGGGCTTGGCAGTACCGGCTCGGAGGTCGGCCAAGTGGAAGACGACCATCCAGGGGGTGGCCCTGCTGCTGGCCATCATGCCACCGCTGGAGGACGCCGACCTGGTAGTCCAGGCCTGCCTCTGGGTGGCCGTGGCCTTCACCTTGGTGACGGGGGCCCAGTACCTGCTCGACGGTGATCGGGCCACCAGCGCCACCGGTTCGAAGTCGGCCTGAGGGTCGACCCGGCTGGGGAGAGGGGAGCGGCTCGTGCGCTGTGAGATCGTCGCCGTCGGCACCGAGCTGCTGCTGGGCCAGATCGTGGACACTAACTCCTCGTGGATCGGCGAGCGCCTGGCCCTGGCCGGTATCGACTGCCACCGGCACACCGCGGTGGGCGACAACCGGGAGCGGATGAAGGCTGCCTTCACCGAGGCACTGAATCGTTCCGATGCGGTGATCGTCACCGGGGGACTGGGGCCCACCCAGGATGACATCACCCGTGAGGTGCTGGCCGAGGTGCTGGGGGTGAATCTGGTCCGGGATCCCGACGTGGTGGTCCGTATCGAGGCGGTGTTCGGCGGGAGGGGGCGCCCCATGCCGGCCAGCAACCTGCGCCAGGCCGACGTGCCGGTCGGGGCAACCACGATCGCCCAGATGCCGGGGACCGCACCCGGCCTGGTCTGCCCGGTGGGCGCGGGTGGTGACGACAGTCCGAAGGTGATCTACGCGGTGCCCGGCGTGCCGTGGGAGATGCAGCAGATGCTGGATGGAACGGTCCTCCCCGACCTGAAGCGGCGGGCCGGTATCTCCAGCGTCATCCGGTCGCGCACGTTGCGCACCTGGGGGCGTTCGGAGTCGGGCCTGGCGGAGGACCTGGCCGCCGAGATCGATCGCCTCGACGCCGAGGGTGGCCCGACGATCGCCTTCCTGGCCAGCGGTATGGAGGGCCTGAAGGTCCGGATCACCGCCAAGGCACCCACCGACAACGAGGTCGACGACCTGCTGGCCGACGAGGAGGCCCGGGTGCGGGCCATCGTGGGCCCCATCGTCTTCGGCGTGGACGACCAGACCATGGAGTCGGTCGTGCTGGACCTGCTGGTCGACCAGGGCCTCCGTATGGCCACCGCTGAGTCTCTGACCGGTGGGATGGTCGGATCCCGCCTGACCGACGTCCCGGGTTCCAGCCGGGCCTTCGTGGGCTCCGTCGTTGCATACGACGGCGACGTCAAGCGGTCGCTGCTCGGGGTTCCCGACGGCCCGGTGGTCGGCGAGGCGGCGGTGACCGCCATGGCGGCCAACGTGTGCGGGGTGCTGGGGGCCGACGTGTCGGTGGCCGTCACCGGGGTGGCCGGACCGGGGCCCCAGGAGGGCGAGGAGCCGGGCACGGTGTGGATGGCCACCTGCGTGGACGGGGTCGTGGAGGTGGTGCGTACCCGCTGGCCGTTCGACCGCACCCGGATACGGCAGTTTACCGTGATCACGGTTCTCGACGCCCTGCGCCTGCGCCTGCTGGCCCGGCGCGACGCCTGAGCCTCCCGACTCGACGACCGTGCGCCTGTTCGTCGCCGCCCGCCCCACGACGCCGGCCGTCGTCGCCATTGACCGCCTGCCCCGACCCGAGGCTCCGGGGGTGCGGTGGCTGCCTGCCGAGCAGTGGCACGTGACCCTGCGATTCCTGGGCGAGGCCGATCCCGAGGTGGTCAGCGCCGCCCTGGCCGGCCTGTCGGCGGTTCCGGTCGAAGCCGTCCTGGGACCCTCCACCCTCCTGCTGGGAGATACCGTGCTGGTGGCCCCGGTGGCGGGGTTGGATGGGCTGGCCGCAGCGGTGGCAGCGGTGACCACCGGGGTGGGGGAGCCTCCGGAGGACCGCCCGTTCTTCGGCCACATCACGTTGTGCCGGTTCCGGGAGGAGCCGCCACCTGGGGCCGTCGGGGCGGCGGTCTCGACGACGTTCCCGGTTGACGAGGTGGCCCTGGTCCGGAGTCGGACGCTGCCAGGTGGTGCTGTCCACGACGTGCTGGAACGGTTCGTGCTCGCCGGCTGAGGCGGGCTCCGGGGTACTCTGTCAGCCGTCGGGGCGCTCGTCGAAGACTAGGCAGGCCGAGTTGATGCAGTAGCGCTCGCCTGCCGCCCCGGGGCCGTCGGGGAACACGTGGCCGAGGTGGGCGCCGCACGAGGCACAGGTGGTCTCGGTGCGGACCATGCCGAGGCTGGAGTCGGTCCGGACGTCGACGGCGGCAGCACCCGACGGCGTGGTGAAGCTCGGCCAGCCCGACCCGGAGTCGTACTTGGCGTCGCTGTCGAAGACCGCCTCGCCGCAGGCGGCGCAGCGGTAGGTGCCATCCCGCTTCTCGTCCAGCAGGCTGCCGGTGAAGGCACGCTCGGTGCCGGCTTCCTGGGTGCAGTACAGGGCCATAGGCCCCAGGCGGTCAGCCAGGCCGGGGTGACTGTCGGTGTGTGCGGCCCGCTTCTCCTCGGGGCTGCGGGTGTCGGTCCGGTCATCGTCCATGTCGACCGACGGTACTCCCCGGCCGGACCGGGGGCGCTCTGTATAGCGGGTACTTGCATCGAACGCCTGTTCGCAATTACGCTCTTGTCATTCGATTCGGATCCGTTGTCACAGGCCCTCCCTAGGGTCACCTCCGACAACCCCGACAGACACCAAGTCAGACGACCAGGACCGCGAGGGTCCGGAGAACACGGAGCACACCATGGCGAAGCACGGCAGGATGATGAGCAGCGGCGACCTCGAGGCGGGGGCCGAGCGCAACAAGGCCTTGGACATGGCCCTCAGCCAGATAGAGAAGCAGTTCGGCGCCGGTGCCGTCATGAAGATGGGCGACAAGGGCTCCATGTCGATCGAGACGGTGCCGACCGGCGCCCTGGCGCTGGACATGGCGCTCGGCATCGGTGGAATACCCAGGGGTCGCGTCATCGAGATCTTCGGGCCGGAGGGCTCGGGCAAGACCACGCTGGCCACCCACGTGGTGGCCGAGGCTCAGCGAAACGGCGGCATCTGCGCCTACATAGACGCCGAACACGCCATGGACCCGACCTACGCCCGGGCCATCGGCGTCGACGTCGACGAGCTGCTCATCTCCCAGCCCGACACCGGGGAGCAGGCCCTGGAGATCGCCGACATGCTCATCCGCTCCGGAGCCCTCGACGTGGTGGTCATCGACTCGGTTGCCGCCCTCACCCCACGAGCCGAGATCGAGGGCGAGATGGGCGACGCCCACGTCGGCCTACAGGCCCGGCTCATGTCCCAGGCCCTGCGCAAGCTCACCTCGAACCTGAACAAGTCCAAGACGATCCTCATCTTCATCAACCAGTTGCGGGAGAAGATCGGCGTGATGTTCGGTTCCCCGGAGACCACGCCGGGTGGCCGGGCGCTGAAGTTCTACTCGTCGGTCCGCCTCGACATCCGCCGGATCGAGGCCATCAAGGACGGCCTCGAGGTGGTGGGCAACCGCACCCGGGTCAAGGTGGTCAAGAACAAGTGCGCACCGCCCTTCCGCCAGGCCGAGTTCGACATTATGTACGGGCGGGGAATCAGCCGGGAGGGCTCGGTGGTCGACCTCGGCGTGGACCTCGGCATCGTCATGAAGTCGGGGGCCTGGTACACGTACGAGGGCGAGCAGCTCGGTCAGGGCCGGGAGAACGCCAAGAAGTTCCTGGTCGACAACCCCGAGGTCATGGTCGAGATCACCGACCGGGTCTGGCGGGAGGTCCGGCCTCCCGAGGAGACCGAACCCGAGGCGGCTGCCGACGAGTTCACCGAGGCCGACGAGTTCACCGAGGCCGACGACCTGCCGATCTCGCTGGACGACTGACGTCCTTCCTTCCCGGGCTTCCTGACGGCCCCGGTACCGGTCCCCTCCCCGGTGTCGGGGCCGTAGCCTTCGTGGCGTGAAGCGGTCCTACGCAGTGCGCACCTACGGGTGCCAGATGAACGAGCACGACAGCGAACGCATCGCCGGCTTGCTCGAGGCCGACGGGATGGTGCTGGCAGCGTCGGAGGCCGAGGCCGACGTCATCATCCTCAACACCTGCTGCATCCGCGAGAACGCCGACAACAGGCTCTACGGGGCGTTGGGCAACCTCAAAGCCCTGAAGGAGGCCCGGCCGGACCTCCAGGTGGCGGTAGGCGGTTGCCTGGCCCAGAAGGACCGCGATCGGATCCAGGCGCGGGCTGGCCACGTCGACGTCGTCTTCGGGACCCACAACGTTCATCGGGCCGCCGAGCTCCTGGTCGAGGCCAGGGAGCACGGCCCGATCATGGAGATCCTGGAAGAGACGGTACGCAACGACGCCGACGCCTTTCCGTCGGCACTGCCCGCCCAGCGCGAAGTCGACCACAAGGCCTGGGTGACCATCCAGATCGGTTGTGACAACAGCTGTGCCTTCTGCATTGTCCCGGCGGTCCGTGGCCCGGAGATGAGCCGTTCGTTCGGTGAGATGGTGGCCGAGGTGGAGGCCCTGGCCGCCGACGGCGTCACCGAGGTGACCCTCTTGGGACAGAATGTGAACTCCTACGGGCGCGACCTGACGTTGCACCTCAGGTCGACCGACGACCGGAAGGCCGACCGTCACGAAGCGGGCGCGACCTGGGCTGACGAGGCCGGCCGACGGGTTCGCCCGCTGTTCGCCGACCTCCTGACGGCCGTCGGCGCCGTGGAGGGCATCCGACGGGTCCGGTTCACCAGCCCGCATCCCAAGGACCTGCGGCCGGAGACCATCTCGGCGATGGCAGGGACCCCGGAGGTGTGCGAGCACCTGCACCTGCCGCTCCAGTCCGGGAGCGACCGCATTCTGGCTGCCATGCACCGCGGCTACACCGCCGAGCGCTACCTGGAGCGTCTGGCGGCAGCGCGGTCCGGGATCCACGATCTGGCCGTCACCACCGACCTCATAGTCGGTTTCCCGGGTGAGACCGAGGCTGACTTCGAGTCCACCCTCGAGGTGGTGGCCGAAGCGGCATACGACTCGGCCTATTGCTTCGTGTTCTCGCCCCGCGAGGGGACCGAGGCGGCCGCCATGGTCGACCGGTTCGTCGACCACGACGTGTGCGTCGACCGCTTCGAAAGGCTCCAGGGCGTCCTGAAGCGTTCGGCGGGGATCACCCATCAGGCCCGGCTGGGTCGGATCGAGGAGGTGGTCATCGAGGGACCCGCCAAGCGGGAGCCCGACCAGGTCACCGGCCGGACCAGACAGAACAAGCTCGTGCACCTCCCGGAGTCTGACGGTCTCCGGACCGGTGCCTACGCCGACGTCCGGATAGTGGGTGCCGCCACCCACTATCTCCACGGAGAGCTCGTGGAGGTCACCGCTGCAGCGCGGCACCGACGCCGGATACCCGTCGCATCGGCCTGATCCGAATGAGGCCCAATGGGCACCTGGTGATCGTTGGCGCCACCGCCTCGGGCAAGTCGGTGCTGGCCATGGAGCTCGCCCGACGACGGCCCGGTGTCGAGTTGGTCTCCATGGACTCCATGGCCCTCTACCGGGGCATGGACGTCGGCACCACGGCCCCGACCGCGGCGGAGCGTGCCGAGGTCCCACACCATCTCGTGGACCTGGTGAACCCGACCGAGGACTTCACCGTTTCCGAGTTCCAGGTGGCGGCCCGTCGGGCCCTCGACGACATGGAGGGTCGGGGAGCGAGGGCGGTGCTCGTCGGGGGGACCGGCCTCCACGTCCGGGCAGTGGTCGACGACCTGGAGATTCCCGGGCGGTACGACGAGGTGCGTGAGGTACTGGACGCCGATGACGACACGTCGGGGCTCTACACCCGTCTGGCCGGGCTGGACCCGGTGGCCGCCGGGCGGATGGAGCCCACCAACCGCCGTCGTGTGGTCCGTGCCCTTGAGGTGACCCTCGGTTCGGGACGGCCCTTCTCGTCGTTCGGGCCGGGCCTGGAGGCTTACCCGGCGACGCCGTTCACCCAGGTCGGCCTCCGCGTCGACCGGGAGGTTCTGGACCGCCGGATCGCAGATCGCTACCAGCACCAGCTCGCGGATGGCTTCCTTGACGAGGTCCGCTGGCTGGCGGCCCTTGACGGTGGACCGTCCCGCTCCGCGGCACAGGCCCTCGGCTACAGCGAGTTGCTGGCGCACCTCCGTGGCGAGTGCACCCTGGCCGACGCCATCGCCGATGCCGTGGCGGCAACCCGGCGCTTCGCCCGCCGCCAGGAGCGGTGGTTCCGGCGGGATCCCAGGATCGAGTGGTTCGACGTGGGCGCCGACCCCCTGAAGGTTCTGGAAGCGGTGCTGGAGCGGTTCGACCGCTGTGGGGATCCCGGATGAGCCTGCACACACGCTGCGAACGGGTCGTGGCTACGGGTCGGTGGTGGGCGAGACTGGTGTCGTGGAGCTGACCAGACACCACGGCCTCGGCAACGACTTCCTGATCACGTTCGCCGATTACGTTCCCGCCGATGCTGCCGACGTGGCGCGCCGGCTGTGCGACCGCATGGACGGGATCGGGGCCGATGGACTGGTGTTCGGCACGCCGGTCGCCGTTTCCGGAGAGGCGGACTGGAGGTTCACCCTGTTCAATAGCGACGGAAGCCCCGCTGAGGTGAGCGGAAACGGCCTGCGGTGCTTCGGCCAGGCGCTGCTTCGCAGGCAGGCCGATGGAACCTCCGGCCTGGAGGCCGTCGTCGAGACGCCCGCTGGACATCGACGGATTACCCTCGTCGGGTCGGCGACCGATCTCGAGGTGGATGCCACCGTGGAGATGGGCGTCGCCGGAACCGGTCCATCGATCGAGGGCCTGGACCTCGACCTCGGTGGGTTTCCCGTGCAGGCCGTGGACAGCACCGACTTCGGCAATCCGCATCTGGTGGTCGTCGTCGACGATCCCGGTGCGGTGGACCTGGCGTCCGTGGGTCCTGTGATCGAGTCGTTCTTCAGCCCGGTTGGCTGCAACGTCAACCTGGTGTCCGTGGTCGACCGGTCGGCTGTGCGGCTGCGCACCTGGGAACGCGGGGCCGGGCTGACCAGGGCGTGTGGATCGGGCGCCTGTGCGGCCGCCCATGTGCTCCACGGCCTGGGCCTGGTCGACGACGTGGTGGAGGTCCGGATGCCCGGCGGTGTTGCGACAGTCACAATCGGCGAACCTGTACGGCTCGCTGGACCGGTCACCTTCGTCGAGGTCCACACGGCGACCACCGGTTCCGACCCCTACGGACCTCCTGGCGATGGGTGATCCCACCGACCTCGAGGAGGTGCCGTACCAGGAGTCGGAGCAGGAGACGCACCGGGGCGCGTTCGGCGAGTTTGCCGGCGAGTCGACCGGCCTCATCGACCGGGCGTTCAGGGAGCGCATTGTCCTCGCTGGTGTCACCCTGGGCCGCTCCGACCCGGAAGCAACCGACGCCTCGATGGACGAGTTGGCACGTCTGGTCGAGACGGCCGGGGCGGATCCGGTGGCCCGGGTCATCCAGCATCGCGATTCCCCGGACCGGGCGACCTATGTCGGCAGGGGAAAGGTCCACGAGATCCGGACGGTGTCCGAGACGCTCGACGCCGACACCGTGGTCTTCGACAACGACCTCACGCCGGCCCAGCAGGGCAACCTCGAGGAGATCCTGAACCGCACCGCGCTGGATCGTACGGCAGTGATCCTCGACATCTTCGCCCAGAACGCCAGCAGCCCCGAGGGAAAGGCGCAGGTGGAGTTGGCCCAGCTCCGGTACCGGCTGCCCCGGCTGAGGCGGTCCGGCCGCACGTTCAGCCAGCAGGCCGGCGGCATCGGTACCCGGGGCCCCGGCGAGACCCAGTTGGAGGTGGACCGACGACGGCTCATGCGTCGGGTCACCCGCCTCGAGTCCGACCTCCGTCGGATCCGCAAGAACCGCTCCACCCAGTCCAAGGCCCGCAAGCAGACCAGCAACCTGGCGGTGGCCATCGTGGGCTACACGAACGCAGGAAAGTCGACGCTGTTGAACCACCTGACGGACGCCGAGGTCCTGGTGGAGGACCGACTCTTCGCCACCCTGGATGCCACCACGCGACGGCTCCAGCTGCCCGGTGGCGAGACGGTGTTCCTGAGCGACACGGTCGGCTTCGTACGCAAGCTGCCCCACCAGCTGGTCGAGGCATTCAAGTCCACCCTCGACGTGGTGGTCGACGCCGACTTGCTGGTCCACGTCGTGGACGCCTCGGACCCGGACCCGGAGGGCTGCATCGCCGCCGTGCGAGCGGTGCTCGTCGAGATCGGTGCCGACCGGGTACCCGAGCTCTTCGCCTTCAACAAGGCCGATCTGGCACCGGCGGCGGCGAAGCGCCTGGTCGATCGGGAGCCCGGCTCGGTGGCCGTCTCGGCGACGCTCGGCGAGGGCTTCGACGACCTGTTGGCCATGGTCGGTCGTCGCCTCCGCCGCCAGACCGTCGTGGCCGCCCTCTTCGTGCCCTATGCCCGCGGGGACGTTCTGGCTATGGCCCACCGCGAGGGCGAGGTGCTCGACATCGAGGAGGCCGCCGACGGTTGGGCGCTGAGGGTCCGGGTAGACGAGGGTTCGGCGGGCCGCCTAGCTGCATTCCAGGTCGATGTGGACGTCTCGACTGGGGACATGGATGCCCCAGCGGGGCATGAAGAGGCCGACCGACCGTGACCGCCCCGGCTCATCCGACCGGCTTCGTGCCACCGCCCTACCCGTTCGACGTTCCGGCCGAGGTACGCGACCTGGCCGAAGCAGTACCCGGTGGGGCCATCGACCTGTCCCGTGGGGTTCCCTGTGATCCGGTGCCGGACGTGGTGGCCGCGGCCCTCGCCGAACCCGATCCGGCCCGCCCCTACCCGCCGTCGGTCGGCACGCCTGACCTGCTGGACGCCGTGGTGGGCTGGTGCGGGCGACGCCTGGGGGTGGAGCTGGACCACGACCAGGTGGGGGCCTGTGTGGGGACGAAGGAGCTGGTCACGGGCCTTCCCCACCTGCTCCGGCTGCGCCGTCCGGAGCGGGACACGGTGCTCTATCCGGCTCTCGCCTATCCGTCGTACGAGATGGGAGCGGTCCTCGCCGGTTGCCGTGCCGTGCCCGTGCCGCTGGACGCCTCCTGGAGGATCGACCTGTCGGCCATCCGCGACGAGGACGCCGCCCGCGCTCTGTGCCTCTGGGTTAACACGCCCGGCAATCCGGCAGGCGCTCTCGACGACCTGGGAGCGGCGGCCGCATGGGGGAGGGCCCGCGGAGTTCCGGTGGTGTCCGACGAGTGCTACGTGGAGTTCACCTGGAGCGGACCGCCGCGGTCGATCCTCCAGCACGGCAGCGACGGGGTGCTGGCCGTCCACTCCCTGTCCAAGCGATCCAACCTGGCCGGGCTGCGGGTGGGCTTCTACGCGGGCGACCCCGACCTGGCCTGGTTCCTGCGGGAGACCCGCAGGCACCAGGGGTTCCTGATCCCCGGGCCGGCCCAGGCGGCCGGTGCGGCCGCCCTGCGCGACCAGGACCACGTCGACGTCCAGGCCGCCCGCTACCACCGGCGCCTGGAGGCCCTGGTCGACGTCCTCGTATCTCTGGGCGTGGCGGCGGAGATGCCGGAGGGCGGCTTCTACCTGTGGGTGGATGCGCCGGAAGGCGACGAGATGGCCCTGGTGCGTCGACTGGCCGCCGAACTGGGGGTGCTGACCAGCCCCGGCACCGTGTTCGGCCCCGACGGCGCCGGCCGGGTACGGGTGGCGGCCGTGGTGACCGACGACGACCTCGAGGTCGTGTGTCGTCGGGCGGCCGACATAGGGTCCTGAGAGACGGGGTCCTGGGACATGGGATCCTGGGACATCTGGGACACGGGGTCCTGATCGGGCCGGTAGAAGTCGGTCGGGTTCGACGGACCGTCCAGCGGGCCGTCCGCCGACCCATCCGTCAAACAGGTCCCGGTCCGGTCGGGGCGTGGCAGTAGCCTCGGCGCCATGTCGGATCTCCAGGCACAGATCGAAGGGCTGTGGTCCGGCCGCGATGACCTCGACGTCGATGACGCCGAGGCCAACGCAGTTATCCACGCCGCCATCGACCTCCTCGACACCGGGCAGGCCAGGGTCGCCGAGTCGGACGGCTCCGGTGGGGTCGTGGTCAACGAGTGGCTGAAGCTGGCCATCCTGCTGCTGTTTCGCCAGTCGCAGATGACCACCATCGAGCTGGGCCCGTTCGAGTTCGCCGACAAGATCCCGCTCAAGCGCGACTGGATGGAACGCAGGGTGCGGGTGGTTCCCGGGGCTCAGGCACGCTGGGGCAGCTACCAGGGGCCGGGCGTGGTGATGATGCCCAGCTACACCAACATCGGTGCCTACGTGGGCGACAACACGATGATCGACACATGGGCCACGGTCGGCTCGTGCGCCCAGATCGGTCGCAACGTCCACCTATCCGGTGGCGTGGGCATCGGGGGTGTCCTCGAGCCTCCCAACGCCGTGCCGGTGGTGATCGGCGACGACTGCCTGATCGGCAGCCGGTGCATCGTGGCCGAGGGTGCCCGCGTGGGCGACGGCGTGGTGCTCGGCGCCGGGGCTGTGCTGACCGGATCCATTCCGGTCATAGACGCGGCTACAGGCGACGAGCTGGGCCGCGGAGAGGTGCCCGACTGGTGCGTGGCGGTCCAGGCCAGCCGCACCAGGGCGTTCGACGGTGGCGAGTTCGGCCTGCCATGCGTGCTGGTCCTCAAGTACCTGGATCCGGGCGAACGCCACGACAAGTCGGCCCTCAACGACATCCTGCGTACGCACGGCGTTACTACCTGATCCCGGTAGGCGATCGTCCAATGACCGACCTGCTGGGCCTGACAGCCGAACTGGTCGACATACCGTCGGTCAGCTTCGCCGAAGCCGACCTCGTCGCGCACCTGGAGGCCGAGCTGCGTGCTCTCCACGGGCTGTCGGTCGATCGGATCGGCGACAACCTGGTGGCCCGTACCAACCTGGGCCGTGGGTACCGGCTGATCCTGGCGGGCCACACGGACACGGTTCCCGGCGACACCTCCGGTTCCCGTCTCGAAGGGGACACCCTCTGGGGCCTGGGCACGGCCGACATGAAGGGCGGCCTGGCCGTCATGCTGGAGCTGGCCCGCGTCGTACCCGAGCCTGCGGTGGACGTGACCTGGGTCTTCTACGCCCGCGAGGAGGTGGCGATCGCCGACAACGGCCTGCGGGAGCTCTTCGCCGAGGCACCCGACCTGTTGGCGGGTGACGTGGCCATCCTGGGTGAGCCGACCGGCGGCGCCATAGAGGCGGGTTGCCAGGGCACGATGCGGTTCGAGGTCACGCTGGCCGGTGCCAGGGCCCATACCGCCCGCCCGTGGATGGGCAGCAACGCCGTGCACCGGCTGGGGGCCCTGCTGTCGGCCCTCGACGCCTATGCTCACCGGGAGCCGGAGGTCGAAGGTTGCCGCTACCGGGAGGCGCTCCAGGCGGTGCACGTCGAGGGTGGGGTGGCCGGTAACGTGGTGCCCGACCGGGCCATGGTGCGGATCAACCACCGCTATGCCCCTGATCGCTCCGGAGCCGAGGCCGACGCCCATGTCCGCGACGTACTCGCTCCCTTCCTGGAGGATGGGGACGTGGTGGAGCTGGTGGACCACTCGCCGGCCGCCCTACCGGGGCATTCCCACCCGCTCCTGCGTGCCGTCACCGATCGGAACGGCCTGGAGGTACGGGCCAAGCTGGGCTGGACCGACGTTGCGTTCTTCGCCGAGCACGGGGTGCCTGCTGTCAACCTGGGTCCGGGGGAGCCGACGCTGGCCCATACCGCCGGCGAGCACCTGGAGCGGGCGCCGCTGGAGTCCTGCTTCGAAGCGTTGCGAGACCTGCTCGAAAATGGGCCCGACCAGTCGTAGGACTGTTGCCTCTCTGCCGGTGTTCGGATCCGCCGTGGGGCGGTGGCTGCGCTACCGGGGGTTCAGATCCGCCGTAGGACGGTCACGACCAGGCCGAATATCGTGACCTCGTCAGCCGGGTGGTGGAGTTCGGAATAGGCGGGGTTCGCCGGCGACAGCACCACGGTGTCGCCATCGCGTCCGAAGTACTTCACGGTGCCCTCGTCCCCGGGAATCCCGGCCACCACGAGGTCGCCGGGCTCGGCGGTCCGCTGGACCCTCACGACCACGTGGTCGCCGTCCAGGATGCCGGCGTCGACCATGGACTCGCCACGGACCCGGAGCATGAACAGGTCGCCGTCGCCCGTGAACTCGGCGGGTAGGGGGAGTGATCCCTGGATGTTCTCGTGGGCCAGGACGTCGGTTCCGGCGGCCACGTCACCGACTAGGGGGACGTGTCGTACCGTGCTCCGTTCGACGGCGGCGCCGCTGACCGGGTCGAGGCAGACCTCGAGGGCCCGGGGCTTGGTGGGGTCCCGCCTCAGGTAGCCGCGGTCCTGGAGGGTGGCTAGGTGGGAGTGGACGGTTGACGGGGACGTGAGCCCGACTGCCGTACCGATCTCGCGGACGGACGGCGGGTAGCCGCGCTCCCGGGTCTCGGTGTCGATGAACTCGAGGATCTGCTGCTGTCGCTGGCTGAGCCCGGTCACGGTCATGGGGTGTGCTCTCTGCTGGTCGACCGGCCGGTTGCCAGTCTGCTTGACAGCGAACACCTGTTCGATACACTAATAACGTGATCGAACACCTGTACGCCGAATACATGTTCCCCGAACAGGCGTTCCGTGTCAAGGACCCGGTCGGCCAGGCGCATCGCCGGTGTCACACCCTGTCGTCAGGATGTAGTGCATGAACGCGATGACCCTCGAACTTCCGCTCGACCTGGCCCTCGAGGCCGGCTCACGTCCGGTCCCACGTCCCGTCGGCCATGGCGTTGTCCAACGCCTGTTCACTGACATTCTCTCGGCCGAGCCGTACGCCGTCGGATCCCGGCGGAATGGACCTGCGGTTCGTGCCGCCGTGGTGGGTCCGGCCGTCTACCGCCGCCGTCGCCTCATCGCGGCGGTGGTCCTGGGTCTGCTCATCTCGAGCCTCTCGTTGCTGGGCGGTGAGCTGATCGGGCGGGTGACCGGCACGCTTGGCTCCACCGTGGTCGAGGCGGCAGGCGAGCCGATCGTCTACGTGGTCCAGCCGGGCGACACGCTCTGGTCCATCGCCGAGCGGGTGAGCCCGGACGGGCGGGACATCCGGCACACGGTCGACCGCCTCTCGGTGGTCACCGGCGGGTCGTTGCTCCATCCCGGTCAGCGCATAGTCCTCCCGTACGGTTGATCGGCCGGGTCGCCGACCGCTCGACCAATTCCACGATGGTCCCGCCATCCTCCCCGGTCAGGTCCTTCCCGGACGGGTTCCCCTCAGGCGGGTTCTCCTCGGGATGGTTCCATTCGAGCAATGAGGTATCGGTCAGGCAATGAGGTACCTGCAGAACAGGAACCCCTGGTGGGTCGATACCTGGTCCAGCCGGAGGCCGGAGGGCACGGCGAACGGCGCACCGTCCAGGAGCCCCCGGCTTGTGGCTCCGGCGCCGCCGACCAACATGGGCGAGATCGTGAGGCAGAGCTCGTCGGCCAGGCCGGCTGCCAGCAACTGGTGGTTGAGGTCCGGTCCTCCCTCGCACAGCACGGTGCGGGCACCGAGGTCCCCGAGGGTGGCCAGCAGCCCGGTGAGGTCTACCCGTGTCTCGCCCAGGACGATCATGTCGGCCACAGGCTCGAGTGCCGCCCGCCGGTCGGCGGGTGCCGACCTGACGGTCGCAATCAGGGGCGGCTGGTCCGCTAGAAGGCGCTCGGCGAACAGCGGGGCCATCGGGTCGAGGTCGAGTCGCCCCGACACCACGACCAGCCTTGGACGGGCAGATCGCCCGGCGGTGGCACGCACCACCGCCATACGGTCGTCGGGAGTTAGCGGTGGTTGGTAGTCCTCGGCCCTCACGGTTCCCGCTCCGACCAGGATCATGTCCGCCACGCCGCGCAGTGCCCGGAAGACTTGACGGTCCCCCGGGCCGCCCAACCGGCCGGACCGACCGTCTACGACGGTGGCGCCGTCGACGGACGCCACCATGTTGATCATCACCCACGGTCGACCGGGCGGTGGAGGGCGCTCGAGGTCCAGGTGGATGTCGACCGGGTCGACCTCGGGCCCGGTTCCCGGATGGAGGCGGTGCACGACGTGACGGTACCCCGCGCCGGCTGTGGACAACCTCGTAGTAGTCCACCGGGAAATCCACAGTGAATACCACTATCGGTCCACAGCCCGCCGTCTCTAGATTTCGACTTCGTGGCCGGTGGTGGTCGGCCCGGCAGAAACCGTCGAACCGATCCGTCGGGGAGACGCTGGGAGGACCACACCGATTGCCGGTAAGGGTGTTCGCGTGACGGGCTCCTGGACCTGGGCCCTCCGCCCTCGGCCACGACAGTCGGGGCGCCCCGGGGCTGTCACAGGTGGTCCGTACCATCGTGGCCGGTGGGCCGACCGGTCGGACTCGGGTGCAGGAGGACGGAGCAGGAAATGTCGATAGCGCCCGAGCGGGGGATCCTGGGTATCCGCCGCCACTTCACCACGCCGGGAATCGATCCCTACGACGAGATCGACTGGGAGGTACGCACATCCCGCCTGGTCGACCACCGTGACGGGTCGGTCGCCTTCCAGCAGGACGACGTGGAGGTGCCGGCCGACTGGTCTCTGAACGCCACCAACATCCTCGCCCAGAAGTACTTTCGGGGCCCGCTGGATGGTCCCGACAGGGAGTCGTCGCTTCGTCAGGTGGCCGACCGCGTCGCCGGCACGATCGCCGACTGGGGCCGGAGGGACGGCTACTTCGCCGACGTCGACGAGGCCGAGGCCTTCGCCGCCGAACTCCGGTATCTGGTCGTGACCCAGCGGGCAGCCTTCAACTCGCCGGTGTGGTTCAACATCGGCGTACCCGGAGTCCCACAGCAGGCCTCCGCCTGCTTCATCCTGTCGGTCGAGGACCAGATGTCCTCGATCCTGAACTGGTACGTGGAGGAGGGCACGATCTTCAAGGGCGGTTCCGGTGCCGGGGTCAACCTGAGTGCCATCCGGTCCTCCAGGGAGGCCCTGCGGGGCGGGGGCCAGGCCAGCGGTCCGGTCAGCTTCATGAGGGGCGCCGACGCCTCGGCCGGCACCATCAAGAGCGGCGGCAAGACCCGACGGGCCGCCAAGATGGTCATCCTGGACGTCGACCACCCGGACGTCCAGGAGTTCATCTGGTGCAAGGCCCGCGAGGAGCGCAAGGTCCGGGTCCTCGCCGAGGCCGGGTTCGACGTCGGCTTCGACGGCGCCGACAGCCATTCGATCATGTACCAGAACGCCAACAACTCGGTCCGGGTGACCGACGAGTTCATGCGGGCCGTCGAGGCCGACGCCGACTGGGACCTCACGGCAGTCACCGACGGCTCGGTGGTCGAGACGGTCCGGGCCCGAGACCTGTTCCGGCAGATGTCCCAGGCGGCCTGGGAGTGCGCAGACCCCGGCTTCCAGTTCGACACCACCATCAACCGGTGGCACACGGCGTCCAACACCGGTCGGATCACGGCCAGCAATCCATGCGCGGAGTACGTCCACCTGGATGACAGCGCGTGCAATCTGGCGAGCCTCAACCTGTTGAAGTTCCTGGGTGCCTCAGACGACGACACCGATGCCATCGGCGGATTCGACATCGACGGCTTCCGCCATGCGATCGAGGTGGTCTTCACGGCCCAGGAGATCCTCGTCGGCAACGCCGACTATCCGACCGAGGCCATTGGCCAGACCACCCGGGCCTTCCGCCAACTCGGGCTGGGCTACGCCAACCTCGGGGCACTCCTCATGGCCCTTGGCCTGCCCTACGACAGCGACGACGGGCGGGCGGTGGCAGCCGCCCTCACGTCGTTGATGACGGGCCACGCCTACCGGACCTCGGCCCGACTAGCCGACCGGATGGGGGCGTTCGAGGGCTTCGAGCACAATCGGGAGCCGATGCTGGGCGTGCTGGACATGCACCGCGAGGCGGTCGAGCTTCTGGATGCTGAGGTGGCGCCGGCCGTCGTGGCGGCAGGCCGCACCGCCTGGTTCGAGGCCTGCGCGCTTGCCCAGCGTGTGGGCGTCCGCAACAGCCAGGCCACCGTGCTGGCGCCCACCGGCACCATTGGCCTCCTCATGGACTGTGACACCACCGGGATCGAGCCCGACCTCAGCTTGGTGAAGCACAAGCGCCTGGTCGGCGGCGGCACCATGTCGATCGTCAACCGCACGGTTCCCAGGGCGTTGCGCCGCCTCGGCTACGACGACGAGGCTGTCGGCGCCATCCTGGCCTGGGTCGACGAGCACCAGACGGTGGTCGGATGCCCCGACCTCCGGGCGGGACACATGGCGGTGTTCGCCACGTCGATGGGCGACAACCCGATCCACCACACGGGCCACATCCGCATGATGGGCGCAATCCAGCCGTTCCTCTCAGGTGCCATCTCCAAGACCTGCAACATGCCCGAGACGGCCAGCGTGGACGACGTCGAGGAGCTCTACCTGGAGTCGTGGCGCCTGGGCCTCAAGGCGGTGGCCATCTACCGCGACAACTGCAAGGTCGCCCAGCCCCTGTCCGCCGGCAACGGGTCCGGGGCGGAGCCGGCGGCGGCCGTTGCGGACGTCGCAGCAGCCCTGGCCGAGCCGGTCCGTCGCAAGCTGCCACGGAGCCGACGCTCCCTCACCCTTGAGTTCCGGGTGGCCGACTGCAAGGGCTTTGTCACGATCGGCGAGTACGACGACGGCCATCCGGGCGAGATCTTCGTCCGGGTCTCGAAGCAGGGTTCGACCCTGGCCGGGATCATGGACGCCTTCGCCATCTCGCTCAGCCACGGCCTCCAGTACGGCGTGCCGCTCCGGGCGTTCGTGGATGCGTTCACAGGCATGCGGTTCGAGCCGGCCGGCATGACCGATGATCCGGACCTCCGGATCGCCACGAGCCTCATCGACTACCTGTTCCGTCGCCTGGCCGTCGAGTACCTGAGCGTCGAGGAGCGCGCCGAACTGAACATCCTGACTACCAGCGAGCGGACCCAGCCCACCCTGCCCGGCGTCGAGGAGTCGGTGACCGAGACCCGCCAGGGTTCCGACCTTCCGGCGGATCCACCGACCCTGCCGTCGGTGGCCCAGTTCGCCGCCCAGCTGGCACTCGCCCCGTCCGGAGCCGATGCCCCCCTGTGCATGCAGTGCGGCGTGGCCATGCAGCGCGCCGGGTCCTGCTACGTCTGCACCGACTGCGGTGCCACGAGCGGCTGCTCGTGAGCCAGATGGCCGGTGTCCAGGTCTGTGTCGGAGGGCGCCGCTGATGGCCGTCCTGCGCTTCTCCTTCGGGACCATGGGGTCGGGCAAGAGCACCCTCGCGTTACAGATCCACCACAACCTGCGGGAACGCGGCCTCCGGGGAATCCTCTGCAGCCAGCTGGACCGGTCCGGCGGCAGGGTCTCGAGCGCCCTCGGGGTGTCGGCGGACGCCGTAGAGGTCGGCCCGCGGCTGGACCTGTTCGAGCTCGCCCTGGCCGTGGCCTCCCGACGGGGGAGCATCGACTACCTGGTCTGTGACGAGGCGCAGTTCTATCGCCCGGAACAGATCGACCAACTTGCCAGGATCGTGGATGGGCTGGGTGCCGACGTCTTCGCCTTCGGCCTGTTGACGTCCTTCCAGGGAGAGCTGTTCGAAGGGACGAAGCGGCTCCTGGAGTTGGCCGACGAGCGGGTCGAGGTGCAGGTCGAGGCCCGGTGCTGGTGTGGAGGGCGAGCCACCCACAACGCCCGGCTCGTCGACGGGGTGCAGGTCTACGACGGCAAGCTCTTCGTCGTCGACGACCCTGCCGACCGTCGGGTCACCTATGAACTGCGTTGCCGGCGCCACTGGTTCGCCGGCGATGCCGGTCCCGCAACGGCACCCGGCGATCCGGGGCCCGGTTCAGAAGTCGAGTCGGCGCAGCAGGTGGTCTGACAGGTCTCCCACGAGGTCCACGGCGTAGGTCCGCTCGGTGAACCTCCAGACGCCATGCGCCCGCTCGAACCGGTCGTGGTACGTGCCGCTGATGACCGGCTGAAGTGGCCCGGCGCCTACCTGCTGGAAGACCGTGTAGGTGCTGCGACAGGTAGCCGTACCGGCCTCCTCGTCCACCTCCAGGATCGGCGTACCCACAAGGTGGCGGGTCCGCGGGGTGCCGTCGTCGTGGATGGCCACCAGCGACCGCCAGACCTCCAGCAGGCCGTCCCGGCCCACCACCACGGGAGGATCGGCGTCGGAGTCCAGCACGACGCGTGCGTCGGCGAACAGGTCGGAGCACTCCTCCAGCCGCCCGGCGTCCATGAGCTCTGCGTAGCGGTGGATCAGGTTCGTGATCTGGGTGTCGGAGGTGGTCACGGGGACGAACCTAACCCGCTCGGTTCCGTCGGCCCCGCTCCCGTCCGGTCGACGACCGGGCGGTAGCGTGCGCATATGGGCGACTACCGACCTCCCCTGGACGACATCCGCCTCGTCCTCGACGAGATCAGCGACATCTCGGCCATCTGCGACCTGCCGGCCTTCGAGCACGTCGACGTCGAGACCATCGACGGCGTTCTCGACGAGTTGGGCCGGTTCGTGGCCGAGGTGATCGCTCCCGTGAACCGGATTGGCGACGAGCAGGGCTGTTCGGTTGCCGACGGCGTGGTGACCGTTCCCGACGAGTTCGGGGTCGCATGGGAGAAGTTCGTGGAGTCCGGGTGGGGTGCGATCGGCCAGGATCCGGACTACGGCGGCGGCGGCTTCCCCGGCACGGTCCAGACGGTGGTGACCGAGTTGCTGGCCACGGCGTCGCGCGCCTGGTCGATGGGGCCGATGCTCACCGTCGGTGCCGTCGAGGCAATCCACGCCTTTGCCGACGAGGGCCAGAAGGAGACCTTCCTGCCGAAGATGGTCACCAGCGAGTGGTCGGGGACCATGAACCTCACCGAGCCGCAGGCAGGTTCCGACGTGGGAGCGCTCACCACCCGGGCCGTGCCTCAGGACGACGGCACCTTCCGGATCTTCGGAACGAAGATCTTCATCACGTTCGGCGAACACGAGCTGACCGAGAACATCATCCAACTGGTCCTGGCCCGTACCCCGGGCAGCCCGCCCGGCACGAAGGGGATCTCGCTGTTCATCGTCCCCAAGTTCCTCGTCGCCGACGACGGCAGCCTCGGCGAACGCAACGACTACAGGTGCCTCTCGGTGGAGCACAAGCTCGGTCTGCACGCCAGCCCCACGTGTGTCCTCTCGTTCGGCGATGCCGGCGACGGGGCCGTGGGCTACCTCCTGGGCGGCGAGCACCAGGGCATGCGGTGCATGTTCAAGATGATGAACAACGCTCGCCTCGGCGTGGGGATCGAGGGGTTGGCCGTCACCGAACGGGCCCTCCAGCAGGCCTCCGACTATGCGGCCGAGCGCCGGCAGGGCCGGGCCATCGGTGGCCCGGCCGGAGAGCAGGCGGCGATCATCGAGCACGCCGACGTCCGGCGAATGCTGCTCACCATGCGGGCCTATACCGATGCCATGCGCTGCCTGCTCTACCTCAACGCCGCCTGCCTCGACGTAGCGGGCCATCACGCGGATGCCGAGACCCGGCAGCGGGCAGCAGAGAGGGCCGAGCTGCTGACGCCGATCTCCAAGGCCTGGTGCACCGACCTCGGCGTGGAGATGGCCTCGGTGGGCATACAGGTCCACGGCGGCTACGGCTACATCGAGGAGACCGGTGCCGCCCAGCACCTCAGGGACTCCAGGATCTCGCCGATCTACGAGGGCACCAACGGCATCCAGGCCATGGACCTGGTAGGACGCAAGCTCCCGATGCGCGAAGGCGGCGTCATGGGTGACCTGCTGGCCGAGATAGCGGGCACGGTTGGCGACCTGGCCGCGGCGGGCGACGGGTTCGCCTCGATGCAGTCCGGCCTGGCAGACGCCCTGGCGGCCACCGAGGAGGCCACCACGTGGCTGATGCAGAACGGCCCGGCCAACCCCAACGACGCCATGGCCGGAGCGACGCCGTACCTGCGGATGTTGGGCCAACTGGTGGGTGGCTGGTTGATGGCCAGGCTGGCGCTCGGAGCCCATCGACGTATCCAGGCTGCCGACGGCGATGCCGACCACCTGGGGTCCAAGATCGTGGCCGCCCGGTTCTACGCCGAACAGCTCCTGCCGGTGGCCACGGCCCAGCTCGGGGCGGTGACCGCCGGTGCAGGCGACCTCTACGCCGTGCCGGACGATGCCTTCTCAGCCTGAGCCGAACCGTCGGGAGGGCGAATGATCCCTACCGGGCTCCTCGGTGCCATCCCGAGCCCGTCCGGGAACTCGATCTCCGTCGGACCCCTCGACCTCCGGGCATACGGCCTGATGATCGCCCTGGGGGTGCTGGTCGCGGTGATGTGGAGCCAGCGTCGCATGGCGGCCCGGGGCGGCGATCCCGAGGACATCGCGGCCCTCTCCATGTGGGCCGTACCGGCCGGCCTCATCGGCTCCCGGCTCTACCACGTGGCCACCGACTGGCGATCCTTCCGGGGGCGCTGGGAGGACGTGCCGGCGGTCTGGCAGGGGGGCTTGGGCATACCGGGAGGGCTCATGGCCGGCGTGCTGGTGGGAGTGCTCGTGGCCCGTCGTCGCGGCCTCACGATGGCTGCCGCCATGGACGTCGTGATCCCGACCCTCCCGGTGGCCCAGGCGATCGGGCGGTGGGGCAACTGGTTCAACCAGGAGGTCTTCGGTCGGCCCACGGACCTGCCGTGGGCATTGGAGATCGACGCCGTCCACCGTCCGGCAGCCCACCTGGACGCCGCCACGTTCCATCCGACGTTCCTCTACGAGGGGCTCTGGAACGTGGCCCTGGCGGTGGTCCTGGTGCGCGTCGAGCGGCGCGGGATCCTGCGCCCCGGCTACATCGTGGCGTTGTGGGTGTTCGGCTACGGGCTGGGACGTCTCTGGGTGGAGGCACTGCGGGTCGATGCCGCCTCGCTTATCGCCGGTGTCCGGGTGAACACCTGGATGGCCCTCGTGGCGATCCTGGTCGGAGGAGCGGTCGCGTGGACCGGGCGCATCCTGACCGGAGCGACCGCCGGTGGCGACGGGATGACCTGATGAGCGGCGCAGAACTCCCGAGGAAGGCACTGAAGCGCGTGGAGCGCACCTTCGCCTTCCTGGACCTGTGCGGGTTCACCGCGTACACGGACAAGGAGGGCGATACGGCGGCCTACGACGTAATCTCCAAGTTCAGGACGGCGGTTCGCCAGGTGGCCTCCGAGCGGGGGGTGCGCCTGGCCAAGTGGCTTGGCGACGGCGTGATGATGGTCGGGGTCGAACAGGAGGACCTGGTGGAGGCGGTCATCGACATCGAGTTCTTGGTCGATGAGAGCAGGTCGCCGTTGCCCATGCGGGCCGGCATCGCCCGGGGCCCGGTGCTCCTGATCGACGGTGACGACCACGTCGGGTCCGCGGTGATCCTGGCGTCACGCCTCTGCGACCGGGCCGAGCCCCACCAGATCCTGGCCCAGGCCGGCACCGTCGCCCGCCAGATGGTGAACGCCGAGGAGATCCGGCTGGGGGAACACGACGTGCCGGGATTCGCGCACAAGATAGAGATCGTGCAGCTCACGTCGCTCGGCGGCCACTGAGGCTCCGTGTCCGCTGCGTCGGCGGGAGCCGGTGACCGCTTCACGCCGTTCGAGGCGTCGGTCGCAGCGGTGCTCGACGCCCTGCGACCCGGCGAGGTGGTGACGTACGGTGAGGTCGCCGCCGAGGCCGGCCACCCCGGGGCCCATCGGGCCGTGGGTAGGTTCCTGGGCGTCCACGACGGCTTCCCCTGGTGGAGGGTGGTCACCTCGACCGGCCGGCTGGTCCCGGGACACGAGGTCGAGCAGGCCGACCGCCTCGCCGCCGAGGGCGTGGCGACCGGCGACGGCCGGGTACGGCCCGGCTGACGCCTGATCGCCCGTCACGCTTGGGGTAGGCGGCGCGACGGTAGGATGGGGACACCCACCCGGGTCCGGTCGGCCGCCTGTATGCCGACCCCGGGTCGGATTCGTCACCCGGGATGAGCGGTGACGGTACCCGCCGAGGTGCGGGTGACGATTCGGTGGCCCGGCCGCCGGGAAAATAGGAAATCCCATGACGACGACCCAGTTCGCCGATCTGGGCATCGACCAGGACCTGGTCGATGTCCTCGCTGAACGGGGGATCACCACCCCGTTCCAGATCCAGTCACTCGCCATTCCCGACGGCATCGCCGGGCGGGACGTTTGCGGCAGGGCCAAGACCGGGTCGGGCAAGACTCTGGCCTTCGGAATCCCCATGATCCAGCGGATCCCCAAGGCGAAGCCCGGCCGACCCACCGGCCTGGCCCTGGTGCCCACCCGTGAGCTGGCCGTCCAGGTCTGCAGGGAACTCCAGCCCCTGGCGGCCGTCCGGGGCCTCACGTTCGAGGCCATCTACGGCGGTTCGCCCATCGAGAAGCAGATAGCCGCCCTGAAGAGGGGCGTCGACTTCGTAGTGGCCACCCCGGGACGGATGATCGACCTCATCCAGCAGGAGGAGCTCTCGGTCGCCGACCTGGAGGGCGTCGTGATCGACGAGGCCGACAGGATGGCCGACATGGGCTTCATGCCCCAGGTCGAGTGGATCCTCAGGCGGGCCGAGAAGGACCACCAGACGCTGCTGTTCTCCGCCACGCTCGATGGCATGGTCGGCGCCCTGATCAGCCGCTACCAGACCGACCCGGTGACGTACGAGGTGGCATCACGCGAGTTGACGGTGGCCGAGATGGAGCACCGCTTCCTGGCCGTCCACGAGATGGACCGGGTACGGGTCGCCGCCCGGATCATCGAGGCGTCCAACAGGACCATCATCTTCTCCCGCACCAAGTGGGGCGCCGACAAGCTGACCGGGAAGCTGGTCGGCGAGGACGTGAGGGCGGCGGCCATCCACGGCGACCTCCGCCAGGTCCAGCGCGAGAAGGCCCTGGCCGACTTCAAGATGGGCAAGATCAAGTGCCTGGTGGCCACAGATGTGGCCGCCCGGGGCATCCACGTGGACGACGTGGACGTGGTCATCCACTACGACCCGCCGTCCGACGCCAAGACGTACGTCCACCGCTCGGGCCGGACAGCCCGGGTGGGGAAGTCCGGCGTGGTCGTCAGCCTGGTGTTGTGGAACGAGGAGCTGGAGGTCCGCAAGCTGCTGCGCCGCCTCGGGATGAAGCAGCCGATCGTGGAGGTCTACTCCAACGACGTGCGCCTAGATGACCTGATGGCGTGGGACCCGGCCGACGAGGCCGCCTGATCCCACGCAGGTGACCGGGACCGGCCCGAAGTGACCGACCGGCACCTAGACCTGGCTGCTGACCGGCTTGCCGCCGCAGCGGCCTGTCGGCTCCAGGAAGCAGGGGACCGTCGACGACGCGGTGTCTTCTTCACACCGCCGGACGTCGCCGCTGCCCTCGCCGACCAGGTGGTGGAGAGGGGAACGGTTCTGGATCCAGCCTGTGGCGGCGGGGCGTTCCTGCTGGCCGCGGCCCGCCGCCTGCTGGCCGTAGGCACTTCGGACCGTCGGTCCATCGTGAGGGGACACCTGTTCGGTGCCGACGTGGATCCGGCCTCGGTGGCGGCCACCCGCCGGATCCTTGGTGCCTGGGCCGACGTCGATTCCGACGAGGTGGCCGGTGTGGTGGTCGCAGATCCGCTGCGTGACGGCGCCTCGGCGTGGCCGGACCGCCCCGTCGACGGGTTCGACGCCGTGGTCGGAAACCCACCGTTCCTGGGCCAACTGCGGGCGTCCACCTCGAGGACAGGCGGCGAGCGGCTGCTGCTGAAGGAGCGCTTCGGTGGCCTCGTGGCGGCCTACACGGACGCGGCCTGGCTGTTCCTGGCCCTGGGCATGGACGTCCTGGCCCCGGGCGGTCGGATGGTCCTCATCCAGCCCCAGTCGCTGCTGTCGGCCCGGGATGCCGGTCCCGTCCGTGACCTGATGGTGACGTCGGGTCGACTCGTGGGCCTGTGGCTGGACCGCTCCGGAGTCTTCGCCGGCCATGCAGAGGTCTGTGCCCCGGTCGTCGAACGCAGGGTCGACGGCACGTTGCCACACGGACAGGTACGCCTCCTCGTCGACCGGTCGGCCGAGCTTGTCGGAGAGGTGCCTCCACCGGCACCCGGAGGGCCGTGGGGCTCCCTTGTGGGTGGCCTGCTGGGCATTCCCGAGGTGGGGTCGATGGATGGCCAACAGGCATCCGCTGGGCGGATCGGCGACCGGGCGGGCGTCACCGCCGGCTTCCGGCAGCACTACTACGCCCTGGTAGGAGCGGTGCACGAACGGTCGGGACCCGGGGACCGTCGGCCACCGCTGGTCACCACATCGTCGGTCGATCCGCTGCACTCCCGGTGGTCGACCACCACGTGCCGGTTCGACGGGCGCCGATGGGCGCTTCCGGTGGTCGACCTGGCAGCGGTGTCGGTAATCGATCCGGTCGTGGGTGCCTGGCTGGAGGCCCGCCACCGGCCGAAGCTCCTGGTCGCCACCCAGACGACTGTCGTCGAGGTGGTCGCGGACCCGGCCGGGGACATGGTCCCGCTGACCCCGCTGGTCGTCGTCGAGCCGGAGCCCGAAGAACTGTGGCACCTGGCTGCGGCACTCAGTGCCCCGGCGGTGTCCGCCATGGCCGCCCGACTGTCCGTCGGCGCGGCGCGGTCCGCCGGACGCATAAAGCTGTCGGCACGCCAGGTGGCTGACCTGCCGGTTCCCACCGACCGGACGGCATGGGACGAGGGCGCAGGCCTCGCCATGGCACTCCACGAGGCCGGCCGGACCGCCACGCAGGAGGCCTGGCTCGAGTTCGGGAAGACCATGGGTCGTGCCTACGGAACCCCGGACGGGGACCTCCTGGAATGGTGGTGGGCCCGCCACCCCGCCCGGTCGAGGGTCTGACCAGCCACCGGACACCGATCAGGCCCGTGTGACAGGTGGCCGGTCGGCCTACAATGTCTGGACAACATCACGAGAGGCCCGGTTCGCCGGGTCCGGCAACCTGGGACGGACACCCAAGGTGCTCACCCACCGGAGACGGTGGGGATGTGGCCCGAGAGGGCAACAAAGTGTCCGCCGGCTGGCCTCCTGGCCACGCTGTCGGCGCAGAGCGCTGGTGCCACCCAATCAGGAGACCGGCTGCATGACGCACGAACAGACGAGCGACGACGGGCATCCCGTCGATCAGCCCGTTCATCCGCGCGCCTATGCGGCCGACCTGCCGGTAACCGGGGCCTGGCGCCCTGGCGACCCGGTAGGCGACCGGCGCTTCGCCCCGGTCGGTGGCGGCCGCCCCTTCGTGCTGGAGGGCGGTGGCGTGCTCTCCGACGTGTCGATGGCCTTCGAGACCTGGGGTGAGCTCTCCCCGGCGGCCGACAACGCAATCCTCATCTGCCATGCCCTCACCGGCGACAGCCACGCCCACGGCGAGGCCGGCGACGCCCATGCGACCCCCGGTTGGTGGAACGGCGTCATCGGTCCGGGGTGTGGCATAGACACCGACCGGTACTTCGTGGTGTGCGTGAACTCGCTGGGGGGCTGCCAGGGTTCCACCGGCCCTTCGTCGGTGGATCCGGAGACCGGTGCCCCCTACGGCTCGACGTTTCCGACGGTCACAACGCGCGACATCGTCCGCTGTCAGGCTGCGGTGGCCGACCACCTCGGCGTCGACTCCTGGCTGGCCGTCGTCGGCGGCTCGATGGGCGGAATGCAGGTCCTGGAGTGGGGAGTGATGTTCCCGGACCGGGTGCGTGTCATCGCCCCGATCACCACGACGCTGGCGGCCAGTGCCCAGCAGGTGGCGTGGAGCGCGGTGGGCCGGACGGCCCTGGCACTCGACCCGCGCTTCCGGGGCGGTGACTACTACGACGCCAAGCCGGGCGACGGCCCGTTCGCCGGCCTGGCGATCGCCCGGTCGGTGGCCCAGATCACCTACCGCAGCGCCGAGGTGTTCGACGGACGCTTCGCACGAGACCTGGTGGACCCGCGGTCGGTGTTCGGGCACTGGGACCGGTTCCAGGTGGAGTCATACCTCGACTACCACGGCGAGAAACTGGTCCGCCGGTTCGACGCCAACACCTACCTGATCCTGAACCGGACCATGGACATGCACGACCTGGCCCGCGACCGCGGATCCATGGAGTCCGCGATCCGTCGCCTGGCCCACCTGCCTGCGCTGACCCTGAGCATCAGCTCCGACGTGCTCTATCCGACGGCCCAGCAGGCGGCGATACGGGATGCCATCCGTGCGGCCGGCGGCCGCTGCGACCACCATGTGATCCAGAGCCCGGACGGGCACGATGGCTTCCTGCTGGCTGCCCGGCAGGTCGGGTCGCACCTGGCCGGCTTCCTGAGAGAGGTAGGTGTCTGATGGTCGAGCCACAGGACCGTGCGGAGGACGAGGACGGGCCCGAGATCCGCCCGGAAACGGCAGCCATCCTGGCCGGACGGACCGTCGACGAGCGGTCGTTGGCGCCGGTGCTCTATCCGACGTCGACCTTCGGGTTCGACACCGTGGAGGAGGGGAGGCGACAGGCGACGGCGATCGCACCCGACCGCTTCTACAGTCGGTACGGCAACCCCACGATCAACGCCTTCGAGGCCACCATCGCCGAGTTGGAGGGCGCCGAGGCGGCCCGGGCCTTCGCCTCGGGTATGGGGGCTGTCAGCGCCGTGGTGCTCGGCATCTGCTCGACCGGAGACCACATCGTGGCCCAGCGCCAGCTGTACGCCGGAACGCAGTTGTTCCTGCAGACGGCGTGTCCGCGGTTCGGGATCGACGTGACCTTCGTGGACGGCACCCAGCCCGGTGCATTCGCCGAGGCGGTGGTGCCGGGAAAGACGATGCTGGTGCTGGCCGAGACGCCGGCCAACCCGCGCCTCGACATCGTGGACCTGGATGCCCTCGGCGCCATCGCCAATGCCCTGACCGTGGTCGACTCCACCTTCGCCACCCCGCTGGGCCAGACCCCGCTGGCCCACGGCGTGGACCTGGTGCTCCACTCGGCGACGAAGGGGATCGCAGGCCACAACGACGCCACGATCGGCGTGGTGGCCGGCTCCGACGACCTCATGGCCTGGCTCTGGGGCTTCGCCGTGCTGCACGGTGCCAACGCCTCGCCGTACGACGCCTACAACGCTCACCGTGGGGTGCGCACCCTGGACGTGCGCCTGCGCCACCAGGCCGAGTCGGCCCGTCTACTCGCCGAGTACCTGGAGGCCCACGACGGCGTGTCCGACGTGCGGTACCCAGGGTTGCCGTCCCATCCCCAGCACGAGTTGGCGGGTAGGCAGATGCGGACCATGGGAGGCCTCTTGACCTTCGACCTGGCCGGTGGGATCGATGCCGGGCGACGGTTCGTGGAGGCGACGTCGATCGCCCGCCAGGCCACCTCCCTGGGAGGGCCGGAGACGCTGCTCTGCCATTCGGCCACCACCACCCATGTGGGCCTCACCCCCGACGAGCTGGAGGCCTCCGGAATCGGCGAAGGGACGGTCCGGGTGTCGTGCGGCCTCGAGAACGCCGACGACCTGGTTGCCGACTTCGGTCGGGGGCTGGATGCAGCGGGCTGAGGCCCGCAACTACCATCGGGTTTCGGAGAAGGGGCTGCCCGTGACGCGAGCACGTTCGACAACGAGGAGATCACCGCGTGCCGCCGTGGCCGTCGTCGTGCTGGCCGGCGGGCTGCTGCTGGGCATCGCCGGTCCGGCCCTTGCCCAGGTCACTACCGTCGAGACGGTTCCGCCGGAGGTCGACGAGGACGGACGGACAGCGGGGGAACGCGTGGACCGGATTGTCGTTACCCTGCGCCTGCTGGCAGGGGTGGTCATCGTCGGGACCGCCGCCTACTGGTGGCAGACACGACCGGCCACCAGGTTGGCCCGCGCCGTCGCCGACCCGGGCCCTCCCGACGGAGATGCCCGCGAGGTCAGGATGCCGACGATCCAACCGCCGGACGAACTCGAGGCCGTGACGCTGCTTCCAACGATGGGGGCAATCGCGGATCTTGTCGACCATCCTGGCGACCGCCCGCCAGGTGATCCTGCCTAGGGTCTGGCCATGTCCGAACCAGAACTCGACCTGGATGCGATGCTGCAGCGGTTCAGGGAACGGGCCGCCGCCGTCCGGACCCGCACCCTGCCGCCCGTGGGTGGGGAGGAGCGGCAACGCTTCATCGACCAGGCCCAGAACGACTTCCAGGACTTCGCCATCATCGGCGACGCGGACGCCAGCCTGGATGACGGCGTGCTGACCCTTCGGATCGACCTGGGCGGGGGTTCCGAGGGCTGACCCCCGGCGGCACCAAACCGGCGACCGGCCGCTATCGTTCCGGTCTGACGCGGACGTAGCTCAGCTGGTAGAGCATCACCTTGCCAAGGTGAGGGTCGCGGGTTCGAATCTCGTCGTCCGCTCCACGGGAACCCCCTGCTCAGCAGGGGGTTCTGCAGTTTTAAGACTCTGTGGGTTCTGAACCAGTCAAGTAATGACTGAAGCGAAGT
>Ga0208881_1000043_pt1 | contig 38040 bp, 35 predicted proteins | sample Knorr_S23_td_AAI_FD_185610 | JGI IMG/M metagenome (GOLD analysis project Ga0208881, IMG submission 185610) | Marine microbial communities from Southern Atlantic Ocean transect - Knorr_S23_td_AAIW_ad_876m_LV_B (SPAdes) (version 2) | ecosystem: Environmental > Aquatic > Marine > Oceanic | place... | reverse complement strand
ATTCGGTAGCCCGCACGTCCGTCGACCACAGCGGCCCGCACCGTGGTCCGACCGTGGTCGTCGTCCAGAGAACGAAGCGTGGCGTCGGGTGCCTCGACATCGGCACGCTGCAACTGTTCCGCCAGTATCCCGGCCTTCAGGGCCAACTGGTGTCCGGGGTCGACGTGCAGCAGGTCGCAGCCACCGCATCCCTCCAGGCGGTGGGCACACGGCACGGCCACCCGCATCGGAGAGGCTTCGAGCACCTCGATCACTCGACCGCGGGACCAACGCTTCTGGACCTGGAGGATCTCGGCTGTGACCGCTTCGCCGGGCAGGGCACCTTCTACGAACACCACCCGACCGTCCGCGGCCCGGGCGATGCCGGCACCGTCGCGCGCCATCGCCGTCACCACAAGTTCCACGGTGGAACGGTAATCGCCCGATACCGATGGCTCTCTACGCCTGATCGACGGACATCCGCCAGACGGTGATCGTCGAACCGATCGCCGCAGCGGCGGCCACCAGAAGCGGAACCCGGTAGGTACCCGTCGCCTCGAACAGGAGGCCGGCGCCGAAGGGCCCGACCAGACCCGCGGTACCCCAGGCGGTGAAGACGCGACCGTAGGCCGACGGGTAGCCGTCCTCGCCGAAGTTCCGGGCGACGGCGAGTGGGTACACGGCGATCACCGCGCCGTAGGCGAAGGCGATCCCGGCGAGGGCGACCACCATGACAACACCATTTGGCGCCATGGCGGCCAGGGCGAGTACCCCGGCCGATCCGACCGGGAGTCGCCGTAGCAGGCGGTCGATCTCCGTCCGGTCGGCAATCAGCGCGATCCAGACGCCTCCCGACGCGCTGGCCAGTCCAGCCAATGCGACAGCGGCGGCGGCGGGACCTCCGGCCTCGTCGACGATGGCTGCCCCATGCCCGAGCGCCATCAGACCGGCGAATACGGCAAGCCCGTAGGCCGCCCAGAGTCGGGCGACTAGGCGGATGTCCGGCCTCGTGAGGGGTGCCGCCGGTCCCCGGGTCATAGCACGGTCGGTGCCGACTAGGAGAGAAGTGGCAATTCCGGTGGCTGCGATGGCGAGGGCGAGCGACCGGAGGGCGCCCGGAGCATCGTTCTCGGCGATCTGGCCGTCGAGGAGCACGGCAGCGGATGCGCCGCCCAGAGCGTAGGCCGCGGTGACGAGGCCGAGGGCGAGTCCACGACGGCCCGGGTTTGCCTCGGCGGCCCGTTGGAGCGAGAAGGCATAGCCGAGGCCGTTGAAGGCTCCGAACACGACCCCATAGCCGACGACCAGGCTCGTCAGTGAGGTAGCGGTTGAAGCGATTAGCAGTCCGAGCGCAGCCCCACCGGCGGCGACCAGGGCGACCAGGGGACCGGGCACCCGCCGGAACAGCGGATGGCCGACGAGTACCACGACGGTCAGGCTGGCCAGGGCCACGGAGTAGGCAGAACTCGCCCCGCCGCGTCCAACACCGAGCGCGGACTCGAACGGCTCGATGAACAGGCTGTAGGCGTGCATGGTCCCGAGAGCGCCGCTCAGGAGTACACAGCCCACGAGCGTGCGGGTAGGCGGTCGCATGGCCGGCGACCCTACGCCGTGTCCATCGTTGGCCGGGCTTGAGGATCTGGGCGGCGCCAGGGGCGAAGGTGGCCTCGCTGCGGTCGTCGCGGCGTATGGGGGTCGGACCGGCCACCATCACGCCCACATAGCTAGCCTCAGGCCAGGCGGGTCCGGTTCACGTCGAGGTGGAGGACATCTGGCCGGCCGTAGTGGCCGGTGGGGTCGAAGTTCTGGCGCTGGCGCCTGACCTCATCGATATCCAGGTCAGCGTAGACAATGGTCTCCTCGTTCCGGACCGGTTCGACGATCCATCGGCCGTCCGGTCCGGCAACGCAGGTCCCACCGTTGTGGTATTGCACACCGTCGGGGAGCTGGTCCTTCAGCGGAAAGTCGGCGGGGAGGTCATCCGAGCAGTAGAGGGCCCCGACGCTGATCACGAACAGGCGCCCCTCTTTGGCTATGAAGCGGGTGATGTCCTTGGTGAGGCCCACGGAGCCAGGCCAGGCGGCTACGTGTACCTCTGATCCGGTGCCGTACATGGCGGTCCGAGCCAGCGGCATCCAGTTCTCCCAGCAGTTCAGGCCGGTGAGCGTGGCGTCCTGGTGACGATGGGCCACAAGCCCGGCTCCGTCCCCGTCGGCCCACACAAGACGTTCGGTGTAGGTGGGCTTGAGCTTGCGGTGCACGCCCACGATCCCGTCGCCTGGGTCGATGGCCACCAGCGAGCAGTAGACGGATCCGCCCGAGGCGGCACGTTCCACGACGCCCACGTAGGCGAAGGCGCCAGAGTCCCGAACGGCATCGACGACCTGGCCGAACTCGGCTCCGTGGACCTCCACGGCCTGGTCGACGTAGCGGGCGAACGTCTCCTGCTGGTCCGGGTCCTCCCACGCCGACGCGTTGGTCAGGTCCAGCCACACCGGGTAGCCGGGGACGAACACCTCGGGGAAGGCCACAAGTTCGGCGCCGCCGCCGGCCGCCTCGGCGAGGCGTTCGAGCACCACGCCGATGGTGGCGGCCCGGTCGAGGAATACGGGGGAAGCCTGGACGGCAGCGACTCTCATATGCCCAGTCTGTGGTCGGCGACCACCCCAACGCCACGACGGGCGCCTGATCTGTCGAACCGTGTGTCTACCTGGTCGGGACGAACTCCCGGTCTGGGGCATCGAAGGCCATGACGCCATCGTCGATGGCTGCGCGGCGGATCAACTTCACGTCCCGGGCGTAGTCCTGGGTGTTGAGCCACGGGGTCCGGTCGCCCTGCCGGGGGAGCAGGTGCATGGACCGCTTCATGTAGCCGGCTGGGAAGTCGTCGATCCACGGGCGTTCCGGCATGTCTGTGTCGGAGGGGCGTAGCCGCGGCACGCAGCGGGTGGCCCCCGCCCTGTCCATGTGCTTAAGGAGACGACAGACGTATTCCGACGTGAGATCCGCCTTCAGGGTCCACGAGGCGTTGACGTATCCGAAGGACGACACGAGGTTGGGCACGTCGGAGTAGGCGAGGCCCCGGTACGTCCAGGTTCGGGCGAAGTCGATGGGCTCGCCGTCCACGACGAAGTCCATCTCCCCGAGGGTGACCAGGTTCAGGCCGGTGGCCGTCACGATGACGTCGGCTTCCAACTCTTCTCCAGACGCCAGGAGGATTCCATCTTCGGTGAACGTGTCTATGTGGTCGGTGACCACAGAGGCCCTTCCCGACCTGATGGCGATGAACAGGTCGCCGTCCGGGATGAGGCAGAGGCGTTGGTCCCACGGGTTGTAGGTAGGGGTGAAGTGGGTGTCCACGTCGTAGTCGGGTCCCAGACCGGCGCGCACGCCCCCGATCAGCAGGTTCTTGATCTTCTCGGGTTGGGTCCGGGTCTTGCGATACACGAGGCCCTGGCGAAGGACGTTCTTCTTCCGCGTGATGGCGTAGGCCACCCTGGCCGGCAGGAGTCGGCGGAGGCGGTTGGCGAAGGCGTCCCGGGACGGACGTGACACCACGTATGTGGGGGAGCGCTGGAGCATCGTGATGTGCGCCACCTCGGCGGCCAATGCCGGGACGAGGGTCATGGCCGTAGCGCCCGATCCGATCACCACCACCCGCCTACCGCGGAAGTCGAGGTCCTCGGGCCATTCCTGAGGGTGGACAATCCTTCCCCCGAAGCGCTCCAGACCCTTGAACTCGGGCGTGTAGCCCTCGCGGTAGCTGTAGTACCCGGAGCACATGTACAGGAACCCGCAGGTCATGGAGACCGCCTGCTCACCTCCGGTGGCAGGGTCTCTGTGGGTGGCTGTGACGGTCCAACGGGCGTCGTTGCTCGACCACTCGGCCCTCGAGACTCGGTGGTCGAAGCGGATGTGGCGGGCCAGGTCGTGTTCGGCGACCGTCTCGCGCAGGTAGTCGAGGATGGTCGGTCCATCGGCGATCGCCTTCTCCTGCTTCCAAGGCTTGAAGCGGAAGCCCAGGGTGTGCATGTCCGAGTCGGAGCGGACACCCGGGTAGCGAAACAGGTCCCAGGTGCCGCCGATGTCCCGCCGTCCCTCGAGGATGGCGAAGGTCGTACCCGGGCAACGTTCCTGAAGGTGGACTGCGCCGCCTATGCCGGAGATCCCGGCGCCGACGATCAGGACGTCGACGTGTTCCGGAGATGAGCCAGCCATGGGCCGGACCCTAGGAAGGGCCTGGAGTGAGGGCCAATCCCGCCCTGCATGTCGCTTCAGCGACGGTGCCTGCTCCAGCGGGCCACCGATGTGGCCGTCACGCAGAACTGGCTGTGGCTGAACTGGGCCAGGTACGCGGACGAGGTGGCCCTGGAACGCGGCCTTCTGCGCTGCGAGGAGATCGACCTCTCCGGCGGCAGGACGTTAGGACACCCCTGTCCCCGTAGCATCCGTCCGATGACCGTTTCGGCCACAACGCTGCCCCCCGAGCTGCGCCTCACCCACCTTCGACAGTTGGAGGCCGAGGCCGTCCACATCATGCGTGAGGTCGTCGCCCAGTTGGAACGACCGGTGATGCTGTACTCGATCGGCAAGGACTCGTCCGTCCTCCTGCACCTGGCCCGTAAGGCCTTCTTCCCCGGGAGGCTTCCGTTCCCGCTGCTCCACGTGGACACCACCTGGAAGTTCCGGGAGATGATCGAGTTCCGGGACCGCACCGCCGCCGAGTTAGACATCGACCTGATCGTGCACTCCAACCCGGAGGGGGTGGCGGCTGGCATCAACCCCTTCGACCACGGTTCGAAGAACTACACGGACATCATGAAGACCCAGGCATTAAAGCAGGCACTGGAGGCCGGGCATTTCGACGCAGCGTTCGGAGGAGCCCGCCGGGATGAGGAGAAGTCCCGGGCCAAGGAGCGGATCTTCAGCTTCCGGGATCGCTTCCACCGATGGGACCCTAAGAACCAGCGACCGGAACTCTGGGACATCTACAACGGACGGGTCGACCGGGGGGAGAGCATCCGGGTCTTCCCGATCAGCAACTGGACCGAGCTCGACGTGTGGCAGTACATCCACCTGGAGGAGATACCGATCGTTCCGCTCTACCGCTCGGCGGTCAGGCCCGTCGTGGAGCGCGACGGCACCCTGGTCATGGTCGACGACGACCGGTTCCGCCTTGCCGAGGACGAAGCGCCCGAGATGCGCTCGGTTCGCTTCCGGACCCTTGGGTGCTACCCGCTTTCGGGAGCCGTGGAGTCCACGGCCACCACGCTTCCGGAGATCATCCAGGAGATGCTGCTCGCCACCCGCTCGGAGCGAGAGGGTCGGGTCATCGACCACGACCAGTCCAGTTCCATGGAGGAGAAGAAGAGGGAGGGGTACTTCTAGATGTCCCACGCCTCGAATCTCATCGCCACCGACATCGAGACCTACCTGGCCGAACACGAACGCAAGGACCTGCTGCGCTTCCTGACCTGTGGCAGCGTCGACGACGGCAAGTCCACCCTCATAGGCCGACTCCTCCATGATTCGAAGATGATCTACGAGGACCACATGGCCGGCCTGGAGGCCGACTCCGCGACCTTTGGCTCAGCCGGGGACCAGGTCGACCTAGCGCTCCTCATGGACGGCCTGAAGGCCGAGCGGGAGCAGGGAATCACGATCGACGTGGCCTACCGGTACTTCTCCACGGCCCGGAGGAAGTTCATCATCGCCGACACCCCCGGACACGAGCAGTACACGCGCAACATGGTCACCGGTGCCTCCACATGCCAGCTGGCCGTCATCCTGATCGACGCCCGCCTGGGAGTCCTGGCCCAGACCCGACGCCACAGCTACATCGTCAGCCTGCTGGGCATCCGAAACGTCGTGGTGGCCGTCAACAAGATGGACCTCGTCGGATGGTCGGAGGCGCGCTTCGACGAGATCTGCGGCGACTACCGGGAGTTCGCCAAGGGCCTGGAATTGGTCGATCCGTACTTCCTCCCGATGTCGGCACTGCAGGGCGACAACGTGGTCGAGCCGGGTGACAACCTCGCCTGGTTCGACGGACCACCCCTGATGGAACACCTGGAGACGGTCGATGTGGAGGTGGGCGTCGACCTGGAGCGCCTGCGCCTGCCGATCCAGATGGTGGTCCGACCCGACCTCGACTTCCGGGGCTTCGCCGGCACGGTGGCCTCCGGCGTGCTCAGGCCCGGCGACGGGGTGGTGGCCCTGCCCTCCGGCATGCGGTCGACGGTGGCGCGCATTGTCACATTCGACGGCGATCTCGAGGTCGCCGGGCCGGGGCGGGCTGTCACCGTCACCCTGGTCGACGAGATCGACGTCAGCAGGGGTGATCTGCTAGTCGGCGTGGATCAGGTGCCTACCCGTGCCCGCGACGTGGACGCCATGCTCGTGTGGATGGCCGCCGAGGAACTGGAACCCGGGCGGCAGTACCTGCTGCAGTCGGCCGGTGGCATCAGCAACGCCTCGATCACCTCCATCCGGCACCGGGTCGACGTCGACACCCTGGAGGAACGGCAGGCGGTGTCGCTGGGCCTGAACGACGTTGCCCGGTGTGCCGTCAGCTGCGACCGGGAGATGCTCTTCGACTCCTATGGCGAGAACCGCAGGACCGGGTCGTTCATCCTGGTGGACCGGATGTCCAACGCCACGGTGGGCGCCGGGATGGTCATCGGTGCGTCGTCAGCCTGGGATCGACAGCCCGACGCCGGCCTCCACCGACAGGCCTCTTCGATCTCCGGAGCAGAGCGGTCGGCCCGGTTCGGCCAGCAGCCCTGCACCGTGCTGCTCACCGGGCTGACGGCAGCCGGCAAGTCGACCATCGCCACGGCCCTGGAACGACGCCTCTTCGACCGCGGTGGTACGACCATCCGGCTGGACGGAGAGAACGTGCGCCTCGGCATAAGTCGTGATCTCGGCTTCAGCTCCCAGGAGCGCTCGGAGAACCTCCGCCGCGTCGCCGAGGTCGCCCGCCTGGTCAACAACCAGGGCCTCATTGCGATCGCTGCCCTGGTGGCACCCAAGGAAGAGGTCCGGGCACGTGCCCGGGAGCTTGTCGGTGAGGACAGATTCGTGGAGGTGTTCGTCGACACCCCGCTGGAGGTGTGCCGGGAGCGGGATGCGAACGGCATGTACGAAGCCGCCGACAGGGGTGAGATACCACAGTTCCCCGGTGTGTCGGCCACCTACGACCGACCGACCGACATGGACCTCCGGGTGGACACCTCGGTCCAGGACATCGCCGAGTGCGTGGACGCCATAATGGGCCTGCTCGCCGACCGGGGCTTCCTGAATGGCTGACAAGCCTGTGTCGGAACCTGTCTCGACGAACATCCTCCGGGTCGAGGGCCTGGTCGGTGCTGCCGACCGGGTCGCCCTGCTGGGACACAGTGGCCGAACCGTGTGGTTCACCGGCCTGTCCGGCTCGGGCAAGTCGACGCTGGCCTTCGCCGTCGAGGAGGCCCTCGTGGCCCGGGGCGTCGCCGCCTATGTGCTCGACGGCGACAACGTCAGGTTCGGGCTGAACCGGGACCTCGGGTTCTCGGCGGCGGACCGCACTGAGAACGTCCGACGCATCGGTGAGGTCTGCCGTCTTTTCCAGGACGCCGGCCTGGTCGTCCTGTCGGCATTCATCTCGCCGTACAAGGCCGACCGCGACGCCGTCCGGGCGCTCCACCCCGAGGGCTCCTTCGTCGAGGTGTTCGTGGACACTCCCCTGGATATCTGTGAAGCCCGTGACGTGAAGGGCTTGTATGCCAGGGCTCGGACCGGCGAGATCCTGGAGTTCAGCGGCATCTCGGCGCCCTACGAGGCCCCGGAGGCCCCCGATATAACGGTGGACGCCACCCGTCCGTTGAACGAGTGCGTGGGTGTGATGCTGGAGCACCTGGACGTCTGACCCGATGAGCGACCCCCTGCTAGAGCCCTTCGACCTTGGAGGTCTCCGTCTACGCAACCGGATCTTCTCCAGCAGCCATGCGCCCGGATACAACACCGACGGTACGCCCAGCGAGCGCTACGTCGCCTACCACGAGGAGAAGGCACGTGGCGGCATCGGCCTGACCATGGTCGGCGGTTCGTCCAACGTGTCACGTGATTCCGCCTCCCTCTGGGGGCAGTTGGACTTCGGGACGGATGCCATCCTGGATCCCCTGGCCGCCATGGTCGAACGGATCCACGGCCACGGGGCGGCCATCATGAGCCAGCTCACCCACATGGGTCGACGCACCGTGTCAAACGACGGGGACTGGTTGCCGACCATCGCCCCGTCCCCGGTGCGCGAGCCGATGCACAGGTTCTGGCCGAAGCAGATGGAGCACTCCGACATCCGCCGGGTGGTTGCCGACTTCGCCACGGCGGCCCGGCGGGCCGAGGCCGCAGGCCTAGACGGCATCGAACTCGTCGCCACCAGCCACCTGATCGACCAGTTCTGGACCCCCCTGGTGAACCGCCGGACCGACGAGTACGGCGGCTCGCTGACCAACCGGCTCCGCTTCACAATCGAGGTCCTGGAGGCCATCCGCTCCGCCATCGGGGACGGCCTGCTCGTCGGCATCCGCATGATCGGCGACGAGGACCAGCCCGGTGGCCTCAGCCGCGACGAGAGCCTCGAGATCGCGGTGAGGTTGGCCACCTCAGGCCTGCTCGACTTCCTGAACGTGGCAGGCCCGTCGCTCGCCACCGACGACGGCCTGTCGAAGGCAATTCCCCCCTCCGGGACCCCGCTTATGCCGCACCTCGGGGTCGCCGCGGCGGTCAAGGAGGCCGTGGACCTGCCGGTGCTGCACGCAACCCGGATCACCGACCTCTCCTCGGCCAGACACGCCATCTCCGAGGGCCTCATTGACCTGGCGGGCATGACCCGCGCCCACCTGGCCGATCCGCACATCGTGGCCAAGTTGGAGCGTGGCGAGGCCGATCGGATCCGGGTCTGTGTAGGGGCGGCGTACTGCATCAACAGGCTGCACCTGGGCATGGAGTCGGTGTGCATCCAGAACCCGGCGACCGGTCGGGAGGTGGCCATCCCGCAACTGGTCACCCGCTCGTCAGGTCCCCGGAAGCGGGTAGTGGTGGTGGGTGCCGGGCCCGGAGGGCTGGAGGCGGCCCGGACCTGCGCAGAACGCGGCCACGATGTGGTCCTGTTCGAAGCCCAGGACCGGGTTGGTGGCCAGATGGTCCTGGCGGCCCGGGCCAGCGAACGTCAGCGGGAGGTCGCTGGTCTCGTCGACTGGTTGGAGGCCGAGATCGGCCACGCCGGGGTGGACCTCCGGCTGTCGACGCCGGTGGATGCCGACGACGTGCTGGCCGAGTCTCCCGACGTCGTCGTGGTCGCAACCGGGGGCCTTCCGGACACCGACTTCCTGGAGTCGGGGGCCGACCTAGTCCACACCTCCTGGGACGTGCTCAGCGGCGCCATTCGACCGGTGGGTCGGATCCTCGTGTTCGACGACCACGGGGCCGAACGGGGGCTCTCCGTGGTGGAGTACCTGGCCGACCGGGGGGCCGTAGGCCTCGAGGTCGTGACGCCGGACCGCCACGTGGGCTATGACCTGGCTACCTCACCCGGTCCCGCCTACCTGCGGATGTTGTACGGCCACGGGGTTGCCCTCACTCCCGACCACCGCCTGGTCCGGGTCCAGGAGGCCGACGGGAGCCTCCGGGCGACGTTGCGCAACGAGTACACCCGGGTGGAGGTGGTCCGGGAGGTGGACGCGGTGGTGACCGAGCACGGCGTGGTGCCCGACGGCAGCCTCTTTGAGGCGCTTCGGGACGGTTCAGCCAACGAGGGAGTGGTCGACCTGGAGGCGCTCTTGGGCGGAGACCGGCAGCCGGTTCCGGTCGACGGCTACGCCCTGTTCCGCGTGGGCGACGCCGTGGCCAGCCGTGACGTGGCCTCCGCCCTCTACGAAGCGCGACGCCTCCTGCAGACCCTGTGACCGGATTGGAGTCAGCACCGATGATCACCGCCGCGCCGTTTCTGCCGGTTCACTCCGGTCGCGTTGAGCACTACGGGTAGTCGCTACCGGAAGGCGTTGCGGGCCGCAGTCCCCGGACGTGGAATGATTCGCGGCGATGAAGGTACTCAGCGACGACCAGGTCGAGGCCTTCCACCGCGACGGCTACGTGATGATGAAAGGGGCCGTCTCGGCCGACGACCTCACCGCCCTGCAGGAGGTGTTCGCCGGTTGGATCGCCGACAGCCGTTCACACACGGGCCCGTGGGGGACCACGGTCGACGGCCGGGCCCGCTTCGACGTCGAGCCGGGCCATTCGGCGGAGACCCCGGCTCTGCGGCGGGTCGCCTCTCCTGTCGAGGTCTCCGATGTCTACCTGGAGGCGATGCGGCGGGCTCCGATGGTCGACGCGGCTGCCCAGCTGGTGGGTCCCAATATGGAGTTCAACAACGCCAAGGTCAACTCGAAGCAACCCGGTGCGACCACCGCTGTCAGGTTCCACCAGGACTTCCTGTACGAGCCGCACACCAACGACGATTTGGTAGCGGTCCTGATCTTCCTCGACGACGTCACCGCGGAGAACGGTCCATTGGAGGTTGTGCCGGGGAGCCACCGGGGCCCGCTGTACGAGCACTGGCAGGACGGAGTGTTTACCGGAGCGGTGGCCGCCGATGTGGCTGAGGAAGCAGCGGAGCGGGCAGTGGCCTGCCACGGTCCGGCGGGTTCCGCCTGCCTCATGCACACCAGGATCCTCCACGGCTCGGCGCCCAACCGGTCGGCCTCCGCCCGCACCCTGTACATCTGTACCTATAGGTCGGAGGACAGCCAACCGCTGCAGGCCAACCACATCCCCAGTCGCTTCGACGGTGAGGTCGTGCGCGGGGTGGCGACGAACCGGGTGCGGTGCTCGGTATCGGAGATGACGTTTCCGGAGATCCCGACGGGTGCGTCGTTCTTCGAACAGCAGGCTCAGCTGGGGGCGGTGTGATGGCGGACCTGCTACGCCTGGCCTTCGGCACCGACGACGGCTTTGGAGGACGGGCCCGCATCGGCCTCGTGGTCCTGGAGAACGACCAGACCGTAGAGGCGGAGTTGCGGGGCCTCTGGCCCGACGGCGTCACGGCATTCGTGACCCGGATCCCCATGGAGGACCAGGTGACGCCGGAGACCTTGCTGGCCATGGAGGAGCGAATCCCAGCGGCGGCCGGCCTGCTCCCTTCGACCTTCGGCTTCGACGCAATCGGCTATGGCTGCACCTCGGCGGCCACGTTGATAGGCGAGGACGGGGTAGACGCGGCGATCCGGCGGGCCCATCCCGAGGTGCCGAACACCAACCCGATGGCAGCCGCCGTGGCGGCCATGGGCGCCCTCGGGGCAGCCAGGATCGGCGTGGTGACGCCGTACTCGGCCGAGGTAACCGCGGGAATCGTCGGGCACCTCACCCGGAAGGGCCTGGCGGTGGCGGTCGTCGGCTCCTTCCTCGAGGAGAGCGACTCGGTGGTGGCCAGGATCACCGAGGAGTCGGTGGCCGCCGCGGTCATTCAGTTGGTCGCCTCCGACCAGGCGAGAGCGGAACCGGTCAGGGAGACGGGCGCGGCGCGAACTGGAGGGGGAGCCGGGGGCCTGGACGCCGTGTTCGTCTCGTGCACCAGCCTCAGGGCGCTCGGCATCGTTGAGGACCTCGAGGCCGACCTCGGGATCCCCGTCGTCTCCAGCAACCTGGCGTTCGGCTGGCACCTGCTGCGTCTGGCGGGGGTGGAAGATGCAATTCCCGGCCTGGGGCGCCTCTACAGGCTCACACTGGACGGGTCATCGGCGTGAGCCTCCCGGATCGGGGCTTTCCGCGGACCGAGTACGAGCAGCGGGCCGCGCGCGCCCACGGGCTTATGGCGGCCCTGGAACTGGACGCCCTCCTGGTCTGCACCGAGCCCGAGGTCCGATACCTGACGGGGTTCCACACGCCGTTCTGGCAGAGCCCGACCCGGCCATGGTTCGTCGTCCTGCCCGCCGACGGCACACCAGTCGCCGTGATTCCGGAGATCGGCGCTTCGGCCATGGCCGGTACGTGGCTGGACGACGTCCGCACCTGGCCGGCACCCCGCCCCACCGACGACGGGCTCAGCCTGCTGGTCGAGACGCTTCGGGAGGTGTCCGGGCGCCGGCCCGGGTCTACGGGAAGGATCGGCCTACCCATGGGTCCAGAGACCCACGTCCGGATGCCTCTGGCGGACCTCGACGCCCTGCGAGACAGGATCCCGCCCCTGGATCTGGTGGACGCCACCAAGGTCGTCCGTGGACTGCGGATGGTCAAATCGGACCTCGAGATCCGCAAGGTCGCCCACGTCTGCGACGTGGTGTCGGGTGCCTTCGAGGGGATTCCGGACCTGCTTTCGACCGGCATGACCGAGCGTGAGGCGTTCGCCGCCTTCCGTGTCGACCTGCTCCAACGGGGCGCCGACGACGTGCCGTATCTGGTGGGGGCATCCGGGCCGGGCTTCGACGACATCATCAAGCAACCCAGCGACCGGGTGATCGGCACAGGCGACCTGCTCATGTTCGACACGGGCACAACCTTCGACGGGTACTTCTGTGACTTCGACCGCTATGTGGCCTTCGGCCGGGCCGACGACGACGCGATGCGGGCCTACGGCACGGCCTGGGCCGCCACCGAGGCCGGCCTGGCCGCTGTCCGACCGGGAGCCACCACCAGCGACCTCTGGCGGGCCATGGTCCGGGTGCTCGAGGGCGGAGGGCCACTTGGGAGCTCCCCTGGGAACTCCGTGGGTCGCCTGGGCCACGGGTTGGGCATGCAGGTCACCGAATGGCCGTCCAACACCGGCGACGACGACACGGTGCTCGCCGAGGGGATGGTGCTGACCCTGGAGCCGTCGCTGACCTGGGCTCCGGGCCGAATGATGGTCCACGAGGAAAACCTGGTCGTCCGGGCCGACGGCCCTGAGTTGCTGTCCCGTCGGGCCCCGGCCGAACTCCCGATCATCAATTGACATGGCCGTGTCCCGCCAGGGGGTTCCGGTCGTGGGCTCGGAAGAAGCCGATGGGCTCGTCGAGGCGCTGTCCGGCGTCGGCTTCGCAGCGGTCCGTGACCACCACGTGCCTGATGCCGACCTGGCGGCAATGCGACGCCTCCTGGTCGCCCTGTTCGACGTGGATGATGGGGCGAAGGACCGTCAGTCCGTCAGCCGGGACGACTACAGGGGCTACATCCCGCTGCGCTTCTTTTCGCCCAACCGGGACAAGGCGGCGCCGCCGGACGGCTTCGAGGGCTACAAGCTGCACTGGGAATGCCCACCCGACCATCCGGTGCGTTCCGAATGCGCCCTCTACGGTCCTAACCGCTGGGCCGACCACCTTCCGGAGATGCCGTCGGTGGTGGAATCCTGGTGGGCGGCCATGGAGGCGTTTGCCAGCCGGCTGATGGCCGGCCTGGCCGACGCCATAGGCCTCCAGGGGAAGGGATTCGCCGAGGCGATGGAGGCTCCGCTCACCAACGTGACGCTGCTCCACTACCCGGGAAGACGCGCCGACGATCCGGCCCCTGGCTTCCACTCCCACAAGGACATCACCGTGGTGACCATCCTGGACCCAGACCCGGTTGGGGGGCTCGAGGTCCGAACCCGGGACGGAGCCTGGGTGGAGGCCGGGTGTCCGGATGATGCCCTGCTGGTGAACGTTGGCGACCTGCTAGAGGTCTGGTCCGGAGGACGGCTGGTGTCCACCCCGCACCGGGTCACCAACCCGGAGGGCGTCGAGCGCTATAGCGCTCCCTTCTTCATGGTGCCCAACCACAGGGTGGTCGTGGAACCGCTGTTGGACCCGGTCGACGGGTTCGAGCTCCGGTCCGTCGACGTAGGCCAGGTGACCGCCGAGGTCTGGCGGACCAACTGGCCGGACGAGACACCGTCGGACACCGCCAGCCACCTTGGCACCGTCGAGCCGTAGACGGGCCTGCTGGCCGGTCCACGGGCCCGTCCAACGACTGCTCTACGGGTTGGCTTGCAAAAACTGCCTGATTCCGCCCACGAGTACTTCCGGAGCGTCCTCCTGGCAGAAGTGTCCGACGCCGGGCATCTTGACCACGGGTGCGTCGGGCCACAACGCCCGGAAGTCCGCGATCGCCCGGTCTGGCGGGATCGCTTCGTCCTCCATGCCCTCGAAGAGGATGGCGGGCTTGGCGCAGAGATCGGCCACCCCCGCGGCCCCCGCTACGACATAGTCGCGGATGCGGCCCAGATAGGCATCCAGGGGGAACTCCAGTCCCCCGATGGCCGACTCCCGGTCCGGGAACGGCATCGAATACGCCCTAATCCAGGTGTCATCCACCGCCGCCGAGTTGGTGAATCCGATGATCTTCATGACCGACAGGACCGTGGATCCGAGGTTCAGCAGGACGTCGGCGGTCCGCCCCGACTCCAGCCCCTCGCCGATCCAGCGGAACCACCTGGACTCCGACGTCGGCGTGACCGTTGACGCGTCCACCCTCCCGTAGCCGGCCAGGGTGTTGGCGAACACGATCCGCTTGATCCGATCCGGGTGGCGCACGGTGAGGGCGGCCGCGATGGGTCCCCCCCAGTCCTGTCCGACGAGAGTGATGTCCTGGAGGTCCAGGTGCTCGACCAGAGCCAGAAGGTTCTCGGTGTGGGAGCACAACGTGTACTCCCGGTCCTGGGGCGTCTCGGACTTGCCGAAGCCCATGTGGTCGGGGACCACCACGCGGTTGTGCACCGCCAGCGGACCGATCATGTGTCGGTACAGGTACCCCCAGGTCGGCTCTCCGTGCAGGCAGACGATTGGTTCGGCACCACGCGGCCCCTCGTCCACGAAGTGCTGGACGAAACCATGACCGTCGAAGGTGTGAGGGGCGAACGGAAACGTCGAGTCGAATGTCTCTTCGAGGGGGACCATGGAAACCTCCGGCTGATGGACGGGCTGGAGCGGGCGGGTCACTGCGGTCCGCCGGCGGCCAGCCATGTTGGCAGACGATCCGGCCGGGCACGACACTTCGACCAGGCATCGATGCACCGGGGGAGCCATGGAGAAGCCTGAGCAAGTCGCCCAGATCAAGTTATTCGTGTCCCGCCTCTCTGATGGGGCCTGATGGAGGCCCTTCGTACGCCCGAGGAGCGGTTTGCCGACCTTCCCGACTACCCCTTCGAACCCAATTACGCCGAGATCCGGGACGGCGAGGGCGGCACCCTGCGAGTCCACTACCTGGACGAGGGACCGGCCGATGCGGCACCGGTGCTCCTCGTCCACGGCGAACCGTCTTGGAGCTACCTGTACCGTCACATGGTTCCGATCCTCGTAAATGCCGGCCACCGGGTCGTCGTGCCCGACCTCGTCGGGTTCGGACGTAGCGACAAGCCCACCCGACAGACCGACTACTCATACGCCCGACACGTGGCCTGGCTCTCCGAGCTCGTCTTCGACCACCTCGACCTCCGGGACGCCACATTCTTCGGCCAGGACTGGGGAGGCCTCCTCGGCCTACGCCTGGTTGCCGACGAGCCCGACCGGTTCGCCAGGGTCGTCATCGGCAACAGCGGCCTGCCGACTGGCCATGGTCCGGCCAGCGAGGCATTTCTGCGTTGGCAGCGCTTCTCACAGACCACCCCTGTGTTCCCCGTCGGTGACCTAGTTGGGAGAGCCTGCACCACGGAGTTGTCCGCGGCGGTGGTAGCCGCCTACGACGCCCCGTTCCCGGACGACACCTTCAAGGCCGGCGCCCGCATCTTCCCCTCATTCGTGCCCACCAACCCGGATGATCCTGAGACGGCGCCCAACCAGGCGGCGTGGCGGGTCCTGGAGGCCTTCCAGAAGCCGTTCCTCTGCGCTTTCAGCGACTCGGACCCGGTCACCGCAGGTGGTGACGCCCCCTTCCTGGCCAAGGTGCCCGGTGCCCGAGGGCGCCAGCACCCGACCATCGTCGGCGCGGGCCACTTCCTTCAGGAGGATGCCGGACCGGAGTTGGCAGCAGTGATCCGGGACTTCATTAGCGACACCTCCTGACAGGGGACCAGACCCGTGCACGTCGACGAGATCCCGGTGGCCCATACCCCGGATGGCTACTGGGCGGAGATGCCGGCTCCGGTGCTGGCCGGATGTACGACCCCGTTGCATCCGAATGCACCAGACCTCCGAGGAGCGTGGCGAACAATTCGGGCCGAGATCGACGGTACACCGGCGGAACCCGAGTCACCGTTCGCCACCCACGCGGAGCGGGTCGAGCAGGCGGGGGACCGGGTTGTGGTTTGCAGCGGAGGCGTAACCCACGACATGCGGGCCGACGGCACCCTGGAGAACGGCGTGCACGACGTCAGCGGATTAGGGGGCACAGAGATCCACGTGGTTGCTACCTTCGAGGAAGGGCGGCTGGTCCTACGACCCGTCGACATGGACGTGGAGGTACTCCGCTGGAGGGAAGGCGACCTGATGGTCTGGCAGTTCGGCCCGTCGATCATCGTGTGGATGGAACGGATCGACGGCCCGAAGGGGTGGCGATGACCTCGAAACAACCGACATACGGAACGGTCGACCGCTCCTACGGGATGCGCCTGGCGACGACACCGCCGGACCGGGACGGTCCCATCTGGATGGTCAACCTGATGCGCTACCGGGCCGAAGCCGTGTACCGGGAGGTGTCCGACACCGGGCCAGGCTCCGGTGTGACCGGTGTGACCGGCAGGGAGGCCGACGAGCGATACTCGCCCATCGACATACTGCACGACATAGGCGCCAGCGTCGTGTTCATGGGAGACGTAGCTGAGCAACTCCTTGGCGACTCACCTGTGTGGGACCGGGTCGCTGTGGTTCGGTACCCGACCCGGCGGTCGTTCATCGAGATGCAGCAGCGAGAAGACTTCCGTGAGAAGCACCTGCACAAGGAGGCCGGTATGGCCGAAACGATCGTGGCCGGCTGCCTGCCGGTCGATCCACCGGCCGGCCACCTCGGGGAGGTCGCCTGGGATGACGTCGAATACCCGCCCAGCGACGGGGACGGCCCTCTGATGGTGATCCACGTGCTGCGGTTCGCCGAGGGCGACGCAGAGGCCGACATGGCCGCCTACCAGACGACGGCGTTCGCTGTGGCGTCGGCACACGGGGCCCGGATCTCAGGCTGGTTCGGAGTCGAGGGGACCATCATCGGAGACGGTCGACGCTGGGACCAGGTGCGCTTCAACCTCTTTCCCAGCCGGGCGGCGTTCATGGCCGTGGTGGCCGACCCGTCCCGCCTGGAGGCGCAACGGGCCCACCGGGAGGTGTCGATAGCGGACACCTACACCCTCTTGGTGCGTCCCAACGTCGATAACCTCGCCGCTTCAATCCGATCTGCCTGACCGGGTTCCAAGACATGCCAAACGAGTTCGTCCAGGTCGATGCCTTCACCGACCGGCCCTTCAGGGGCAACCCGGCCGCCGTCTGCATTCTGAACGCACCGGCAGAGGAGGAGTGGATGCAGGACGTCGCCCGGGAGATGAACCTCTCGGAGACCGCCTTCTGCCATCCGTCGACGGCGGTAGCGGGGGAGTGGGAACTCCGCTGGTTCACCCCGGGGTCCGAGGTTGACCTGTGTGGGCATGCCACGTTGGCCACCGCACACGTCCTGGCCACGGAGCACGGTTCGACTGACACCATGGGCTTCCACACGCGGTCCGGCCGACTGTCGGCGACCGTAGGAGAAAATGGGGACATCACCCTCGACTTTCCAGTCGACGAACTGGTTCCGGTCGATGTGACAGCGGAGATGGGCGCAGCCCTTGGCGTCGAGGTGTTGGCCGCTGCGTACGGGCGCACCGACCTCCTCCTGGAAGCCGGTGCAGACGCCGACGTGCGCTCCTGCATTCCCGACCTGGGAGCAGTGTCAGCCCTGGCAGAACGAGGGGTGATCCTGACAGCGCGCAACGAGCGAGAGGGCTTCGACGTGGTGTCCCGGGTGTTCGCCCCGAACGTGGCCATACCAGAGGACCCGGTGACCGGTTCCGCCCACACCACGCTGGCCGTCTGGTGGGTACCCCGGTTGGGTAGTGCTGCGTTCCGGGCCGAGCAGGCGTCCCAGAGGGGCGGCGAACTGGAGGTCGAGCTGGTCGGTGACCGTGTGCGCATCACCGGCCGCGCCGTGACCGTCGTGCGTGGGACACTCCTGCCCTGACGGGCTTGTAGCCAACGTGGGACCCAACGGAGGTGTGATGGCTGACAGGACGACCTTGCGGCGGAAGCCGGATCGCTCTGTCACCGACAAGACGGCGATCCAATCGGTGATCGACGAAGCGGTATTCGCCCACGTGGGGATTGTCGCCGGTGAAGGCGAAGCCGCACATCCGGTTGTCATACCCATGCTGCACGCACGCCACGGCGACCGCCTGCTCCTCCACGGATCGCCGGCCAGTCGCCTGCTGCGTGCAGGGAGGGCCGGCGTACAGGTCTGCGTCACCATGACGCTGGTAGACGCCCTGGTGCTGGCCCGTTCCGGATTCCACCACTCCATGAACTACCGCTCGGTGGTGGTCATGGGCGCTGCCACCGAGATCACCGATCATGCCGAGAAGGTGGCGGCACTGGACCGCCTGGTGGAGCACGCGGTTCCCGGCCGTACGGCTCAGATCCGCCCGCCCACGGAGAAGGAGGTGGCGGGCACCCTGGTGCTGTCCCTTCCTCTGGACGAGTGCTCGATGAAGGTCCGTACCGGGCCGCCCATCGACGACGAGGTGGATATGGATGCCGACGTCTGGGCCGGGTTGATCCCACTTCGGGTGGGGGTGGGGGAGCCGCTTCCAGACGAGGTCACCGGCGATGCCACTGTTCCCGGCCACGTCGCCTTCTGGTCGCGGGGCGACCGGTAGAGGACCGGGGCTATGGCCTTCGTCGGGGCGATCGACCAGGGAACCACCAGCACGCGGTTCATGGTGTTCGACCATGCCGGTCGGGTCGTGGCGATGGCCCAGCGCCCCCATGCCCAGCACTTCGACCAACCCGGATGGGTGGAGCACGATGCCGTCGAGATCCTGGTGAACACCCTGGCTGTGGTCGACGAGGCACTGGCCGGGGCCGACCTGACCGCCGCCGACCTGGTGGCTGTGGGCATCACGAACCAGCGGGAGACCGCAGTCGTGTGGGACCGGGCCACCGGCGAGCCGGTCCACCGCGCCATCGTCTGGCAGGACACCCGGACCGACGGGATCGTCGACCGGCTGGCAGGCGATGCCGGTCCGGACCGGTTCCGGGCCACAACCGGCCTTCCGCTGGCTACCTACTTCACCGGGCCCAAGGTCTCGTGGCTGCTGGAGGAGGTGGCGGGCCTGCGGGAACGGGCCGAGGCCGGTGCTCTGTGTGCGGGCACCATCGACTCCTGGCTGCTCTGGAACCTGACCGGTGGCGCCGGCGGCGGCAGGCATGCCAGCGACGTCACCAACGCCTCACGGACCCTCCTGATGGACCTGGGCACGCTCGACTGGAAGCCGGCACTGGTTGCCGAGATGGGCATTCCGGAGTCGATGCTGCCCGAGATCGTTCCCTCCATCGGTCGGTTGGGTATCGGCACCGGTCCGCTGGCCGGCGTGCCCATCTCCGGCATCCTCGGCGACCAGCAGGCCGCCCTCTTCGGACAGGGCTGCCATGCAGCGGGCGAGGCAAAGAACACCTACGGCACCGGCTGCTTCCTGCTCATGAACACCGGCACCGACACCGTGCCGTCGACCAACGGCCTCCTGACCACCGTGGCCGTCCAGGTGGCCGGACAGCCAGCCACCTATGCCCTGGAGGGCTCGGTGGCCATGGCCGGAGCGACCGTGCAGTGGCTACGCGACGGCCTAGGGCTGATCGCCGGATCCGACGAGATCGAGGAACTGGCCTGCTCGGTGGACGACAACGGCGACGTCTACCTGGTGCCGGCCTTCTCTGGGCTGTTCGCCCCACACTGGCGATCCGATGCACGCGGCGTCGTGGTCGGCCTCACCCGCTTCACAGAGCGAGGGCATCTGGCCCGGGCGGCGTTGGAGTCAACCGCCTTCCAGACGGCAGAAGTGCTCGACGCCATGCTGGCCGACAGCGGGGTTGCGATTCCCGAGTTGAAGGTCGATGGGGGCATGGTGGTCAACGACCTGCTGATGCAGTTCCAGGCTGACCTGTTGGGTGTGGACGTGGTACGTCCGGTGGTGGCCGAGACCACGGCGCTGGGTGCTGCGTATGCTGCTGGCCTGGCCGAGGGGTTCTGGTCCGACCTGGACGACATTCGGGCCAACTGGCAGGAGGACCGCCGTTGGGAGCCCGACATGGATGCTGACGAGCGACAGCGGCTCACCATCCGGTGGGCGCAAGCCGTGGAGCGCACTCTGGACTGGGCCTGAGGCGCGACGGCTATCCGGCGCGCTGCCGGGTTGTTGGCTCCGGAACCCCGGGTCAGCGCTTCGATGCCATGAGAATACGCTGGAGGGCCGTGATGGCCGAGTCAACCCCCTATGCAGGTGTTGCCAACGGGGAGTACCACCCGCCGGTTCCGATCCAGATTCCGCCGCTCTGGGCCTGGCCACCCAGGCCGGTCGCCACAGTGCGGTGGTTCATCGGCAGCCTGCTCTACCCCTGGGTCGGCCTCTACCTGATCCTGTCGGTCGTGATCTGGAGGTGGCTCCTGCCCTCTGAGGAGTCCATGGCAACCCTCCGGCTGGGATGGATCCTCCAGATCTGGATCCGTAACCTGGCCCTGCTCACCCTCGTTGCCGGTGGGCTGCACCTGCTGCTGTACCGGCGACGCAGCCAGGACCGAGACTTCAAGTTCAACGGCCGTTGGCCGGTCGAGAGCCGCAGGTTCCTGTGGCGCAGCCAGGTCCGCGACAACATGTTCTGGACGCTCGTTAGCGGGGGGTTCTTCTGGACGGCGTACGAGTCGCTCACCCACTGGGCCTATGCCAGCGGGCTAGTCGGCCGCCCCGACTGGGCGTCGAACCCGGCGTACGTGTTCCTCATGGCCACTCTCGGCGTGGTGCTCTGGTCGACGGCCCACTTCTGGGCCAACCACCGGCTCCTCCACTGGAGGCCGCTATACAGGATCGCCCACCAACTGCACCACAGGAACGTGAGTCCCGGTCCGTGGAGCGGCATCTCGATGCACCCGCTGGAGCACCTCATCTACTTCTCGGTGTTCCTGCTCTGGTGGGTCGTGCCCGTGCACCCCGTGGTCATCCTGGCGTGCGGCATGTACCAAGGGCCCGGCCCGGCCCCGTCCCACTCGGGCTTCGAGCGGGTCCGCCTCGTCCGCCGGTGGTCGGTGCCTGCGGGCGACCTGTTCCACCAGTTGCACCACCGCTGCTTCGAGGTCAACTACGGCAACACGACGACGCCGATCGACAAGGTGACCGGGACCTGGCACGACGGGACCCGCGAGATGGAGGAGCGCCTGAAGGGTCGCCGTCGGACCGAGCAGGTTGTCTGAGGCAGGGACCGAAGGCCCGGCCTGAAGCACTGGCCTCCGGTGACGATAGGAGAGCCGATCTGGGCCACGCTCGGGGCATGAACGAATCCGCCACCAGCCAGGCCGACCAGGTCATCGGTCGCGCCACCAGCGAGTCCACCCCCTGGTGGCCCGATCCCGTCCTGCCGGCCAGCGGTACTCCGAACGTGGTCGTGGTGCTCCTGGACGACACCGGCTTCGCCCACCTCAGTTGCTACGGAGGGCTGGTGGACACCCCCAACTACGACCGCCTGGCTGAACGCGGCCTGCGCTACACCAACTTCCACACCACGGCGCTGTGCTCGCCGACCCGGGCCTGCCTCCTGACCGGTCGCAACCACCACGCGGTCGGCATGCGGGCCGTCTCTAACTTCGACACCGGATTTCCCAACATGCGGGGCAGGATCGCCCGCTCGGCCGGAACCATGGCCGAGATGCTCAGCGACGAGGGTTTCGCAACGTGGGCGGTGGGCAAGTGGCATCTCGCCCCCATGCGCGAGGCATCGGCCGTCGGACCATTCGGAGACTGGCCGCTGCAGCGCGGCTTCGACCGCTACTACGGGTTCATGCAGGGGGAGACCGACCAGTTCCACCCCGAGTTGTACGAGGACAACCGGCTCGTCGACCCGCCCCGCACACCTCAGGACGGATACCACGTCACCGAGGACCTCCTCGACCGCGCCATCGACCTGGTGCGGACCCAGCACACGATGGTTCCCGAGCGTCCCTTCTTCCTGTACTTGGCGTTCGGAGCCACCCACGCGCCCCACCAGGCGCCCGACGCCTACCTCGAGAAGTGGCGGGGACGCTTCGACGACGGCTGGGACGTCGCCCGCCAGCAGGTCTACGAGCGTCAGTTGGAAATGGGCGTCATCCCGGCCGGAACGGAACTGGCTCCCCGCAACCCTGGCGTGGAGGCGTGGGCAGACCTCTCAGCCGAGGAGCGGGCGGTGGCTTGTCGCCTCCAGGAGGCGTTCGCCGCCATGCTGGACCACACCGACGCGCAACTGGGCCGCCTGCTTGACACCCTCGACAACCTGGGTATCGCCGAGGACACCATCGTCGTGGCGCTCAGCGACAACGGGGCCTCCCAGGAGGGCCGGGCCCTAGGTGTGCTTGACTCGTTCCGCCACTTCAACGGTGACGACCAGCCCCTGGACGAAGCCCTGGACCGGCTGGCGGACATCGGTACCAGAACCAGCAGCACCAACTACCCGTGGGGGTGGGCCCAGGTCGGCAACACCCCGGGCAAGCGGTACAAGCAGAACACCCATTCCGGCGGAATCCGCGATCCACTCATCATCTCGTGGCCTGGAGGGATCGAACTCGCAGCGCTGGGCCAGGTTCGGACCCAGTTCCACCATGTGATCGACCTGGCGCCGACCCTCCTCGAACTGCTGGGGATCGCCGCTCCCGGGGAGATCGCGGGGGTTGCCCAGCAGCCCATCGAGGGCACCAGCCTCGCCTACACGTTCAAGCAGAACGCCAACGACGCCGTCGCCGTTCCCACCCAGAAGGAACGGCAGTACTTCGAGATGTTCGGCCATCGCGCCATCTGGGCCGACGGCTGGAAAGCGGTGGCCTTCCACCGGCCCGACACATCGCTGGACGACGACGTGTGGGAGTTGTACCACCTGGACGAGGACTTCTCCGAGTGCAACGACCTGGCAGCGACCCAGCCTGAGCGGCTGGCGGACATGGTGGAGATGTTCTGGGAGGAGGCCGAGCGTTACCAGGTTCTACCGATCATGGACCGCTCCGGGGGCCTGTTCGCAGGCCACCCCACCCCCGGTACCCCTCGGGCCCGAGACCAGTTCGTGTACCTGCCACCCACCCAGCGAGTCCCCATGGACTCGGCACCTGCCCTGGGCTCACGCAGTTGGACCATGCGCTTCGAGGTGGAGAGACCGGTCGGGGACGAGGCCGGAGTCCTCCTGGGATTCGGCACCGTGAACAATGGCCTGGTGGTCTACGTAGACGACGACGGGCACCTCGTATATGACCACAACGCCTACTCGAACCACACGGTGGTGCGTTCTCTGGATCCCGTCCCCGTCGGCTCGAGCGTGCTGGAGGTCCACCAGGATCGGGTTCGGCGCGGGCCCGGACGCGCCCATCTAGTGGTCGACGGCGTCCAGGTGGCCGATGTCATCGTCCCGCTCGTACCGGTCATGGTCTCCTCCATCGGCATGGACATCGGACGCAACCCCACTGGCATCAGCAGTGCCTACGAAGCGCCCTACGAGTTCGCCGGGCGCCTGACCCGTGTTGAGATCGGCACCACGCGGTCGTTCCGCCCCGAAGAGGAGACTGCCATCGAGCTGGCGGCCGCCGCCGAGATGCAGTGAGGGGCCGATGGCCAGCGACGACGCCCTGACCAACCAGACAGTCGAACTGCTCCAGGCCCTGATCCGCAACGCCTGCGTCAACGACGGAACGCCCGAATCCGGTCAGGAGGTTCGCAACGCCGACCTGCTGGCGGCCTACCTCGGGAGCGCGGGCCTCGACGTCCAACGGTTCGAGCCGACGGCCGGCCGGACCTCGCTGGTGGCCCGTATCGAGGGTTCCGATCCGAACGCCCCCTCGCTCTGCCTGATGGGCCACACGGATGTGGTGCCCGTCAACCCGCACGGCTGGAGTCGGGACCCGTTCGCAGGGGAACTCGTCGACGGCGAGGTCTGGGGGAGGGGCGCGGTGGACATGTTGAACCTGACCGCCGCACAGGCGGTGGTCTTCCGTGCGCTGGCCGACCGGGGCTTCCGCCCGAGAGGCGACCTTGTCTTCTTCGCCGTAGCCGACGAGGAGTCCGGCAGCGCCCACGGTGCCCGCTGGATGGCCGCCAACGAGGCCGACGCCATACGGGCCGACTACGTCCTAACCGAGAACGGCGGGCTCCATTCGGGGACCGATGCGTCGCCCGTCATAAGCGTGAACGTCGCCGAGAAGGGTGCGGCATGGAGGCGGCTGACAGTACGAGGGACCCCCGGCCACGGCTCCATGCCGTACCGGACCGACAACGCCCTGGTGAAGGCGGCCGCCGTGGTCCAACGGCTGGCCGATTACAAGCCGCAGCCCCGCTTCCACGAGCTCTGGCGGGCCCAGGTCGAATCGATGGGCCTGCCTGACGAGGCCCGCGACCAACTCCTGGACGAGGACAGGATCGACGAGTTCCTGGCCGATGTCCCGCACGCCGGGACCGCCGGTCACCTTCACGCCTGCACCCACACCACCTTCTCGCCCAACGTGGGCGAAGGCCCCGGCAAGACAAACGTCATACCCGACCGCGTAAGCATCGACGTGGACATCCGGACCATGCCCGGCGAACACACCGACGAGGTGTCCGCCCATCTTCGCGAGGCCCTCGGTGACCTGGCCGATCACGTGGAGACCGAGGTCATAATCGACGACGCTGCATCGGCCAGCCGGATCGACACCCCGCTCTGGGATGCCTTGGAGAGGTCCATCACGAAGCCGTTCCCGTCGGCCCGCCTGAGCCCCCAGTTCATCGTGGGGTTCACCGACGCCCGCGTCTACCGGGAGATGGGGTCCGTGGCCTATGGGGCCGGCCTGCTCAGCCCATCGATCAGCGGCGGGGAGTTCTCCCGCCGGTTCCACGGCCATGACGAGCGGATCGACGTGGAGTCACTACGGCTTACGACAGGTATGTACCTGGACGTCTGTCAGGACATGCTCGGATGAACACGACTGATCGGCCAGTCGACGGGTTCGACCTGGATCGCGAGACGACACTCACGTCGCTGGGGGACGGCCGGTACGCCGTCGACGTGAGCGACTGCTGGAACATCGGCGACAACCCGAACGGGGGTTATCTGACAGCCATTGCCCTTCAGGCCCTTCGCCGGCTCGGCGACCACCAGGACCCGATGTCGGTGACCACCCACTTCCTGCGACCCGGGTCGGGGGGTCGCCCCGGAGAGGTCCACACATCGCTCGTACGGTCGGGGCGTTCGGTCACGACCGGACGCGCCACCCTGCTCCAGGACGGGACACAGCGCCTCGAGGTGATTGCGGCCATGGGGGACCTGGATACCGCATCCCGGAACGGACACCGCCTGACGATTCCGCCACCAGAGATGCCCCCGGTGGCGGAGTGCGTGGAGCGCGACCTCCTGGAGCAGGGGGTCAGCCTCTTTATCTCGAGTCGCGTCGACCTTCGCGTCCATCCGGACACCTCCGTCGCCGGAAGGTCCTCCAGAGCCGAGACCCTCGGGTGGATCCGCTTCGTGGACGGTCGGGAGCCGGACACCCTGGGCGCCGTCCTGTTCTCCGACGCCTTTGCCCCGTCCATCTTTGCCCTCCTGGGTCGCGTCGGCTGGGTACCGACAATCGAGCTGACCGTGCACGTCAGGGCGAGGCCCTCACCGGGTTGGATGATGGGGAGGTTCGTCACCGAGGACCTCCAGGACGGCCGGATGATCGAGGACGGCTACCTCTGGGACGCCGAGGGCCGCCTCATCGCACGATCCCGCCAGCTGGCCATGCTCCTACCGGACGCCGGTGAGGGCGGCTGAGCGAACCAGGTCTGGGAACTCAGGTACCAGACCACTCCGGAGGGCGCTTCTCGGCGAACGCCCGTGGGCCCTCCCGGGCATCGTCTGAGGCGAAGACCTTCTCCTGGAGTGGCCGTTGTATCGCCCACAGCTCCTCCTCGGTGGCGCCCTGTGTGGCCCGGATGACCTGCTTGGAGGCGGCGACGGCCAACGGCGCGTTCCGGGCCACGCGCTCCGCCAGGGCCAGGGCTTCCTGGAGCGCCTGGCCCGGCTCGGTGAGGCGTGCAACCAGACCGTGGTCGGCTGCCTCCTCGGCGGTGATGGGATCGGCGGTTATGGCCATCTCCATGGCCTTGCCGTAGCCGACGCGGCCGGGCAGGCGGAACAGCCCCGCCCCGGCGGCCAACAGGCCTACACCGACCTCCGGGATGCCGAGCTTCGCCCCCTTGGCCGCCACCAGCAGGTCGCACGACAGGGCCAACTCCAGTCCGCCGGCCAGGGCGAAGCCCTCGATGGCACAGATGAGGGGCTTCTGGGCTCCGTTCCGGACGAACTTCAGCATGGGGCCGATGTCCTCACCGCGGGTGAAGGCCTTCAGATCCATGCCGGAGCAGAAGCCCCGTCCGGCTCCGGTGACCACGCCGGCGGTCAGGCCGGGATCGTCGTCTAGGTCCTGCACGGCGTTCCAGAGCCCGTTGGAGAGGTCGCCGTTTATGGCGTTCATTGCGTCTGGCCGGTTCAGGGTGATGACCAGAATCCGGTCCCGACGCTCGGTCAGGACTGCCGGCTGATCGGTCTCGTTCGTCTCGCTCATGTAATGGTTCCTCGTGATTCGTCAGCTCGGCCGCGTGGGCCTACTTGGGGGGCATCCGGATGCCACCGTCCACCCGGATGACCTCGCCGTTCATGTACGGATTGGTGATCAACTCCATGACCATGTAGGCCAACTCCTCGGCCGACCCGAGTCGCATGGGGAACAGCACCGACTGGCCTAGATGGGCCTTGAAGGCGTCGCTCTGCTCGCCCTCCCCGTAGATGGGGGTGTCGATGAGGCCGGGGGCGATCGTGTTGACTCGGATTCCGGCCACAGCCAGGTCCCGGGCGATGGGCAGGGTCATGCCGACGATGCCGCCCTTGGAGGCCGAGTAGGCGGCCTGGCCGATCTGGCCGTCGAAGGCGGCAACCGATGCCATGTTGACCACGGCTCCCCGCTGGCCGTCCTGGTCCAAGGGCTCGGTGCGTGCCATGGCAGCAGCAGCACGACTCAGAACGTTGAACGAGCCGATGAGGTTCACCCGGATCACGAACTCGAACTTCATCAGGTCCATGGGTTCGTTGTCCCTCGAGATGGTGCGACCCGGGTGGCCCAGACCGGCCGAGTTCACGAGCGCCCGCAGCGGGCCCATCTCGGACGCGGCGACCACAGCGGTGTCGGCGTCATCCGTGCTGGTCACGTCACAGTGGACGAAGAGGCCGCCAAGTTCAGTGGCCACGGCCTGGCCGCGGTCGTCGTTCAGGTCGGCGATGACGACGCGGCTACCTGCGGAGGCAAGCTGTCGGGCGCTGGCTTCGCCGATGCCGGATGCTCCGCCGGTGACGACGGACGAGCTGCCTTCGAGGTTCATGCGTGGCATGGGGGACTCCTGGACTATTCGGGTGGTCGGTCGTATCGGCCGGTCAGCCGTGGGGGAGGAGCACGGTGCGGGCTTCGGCACCCGCCTTGAGGGCGTCGAAGGCGCCCTGGAGTCCGTCCAGGCCGGCGGTGTTGGACACCAGCTCGTCGAGTCGGAATATGCCCTTCAGGTAGAGGTCGGCGATCAACGGAAAGTCCGCCCTGGGCCGGCCGCCACCTGCCCGGATGCCCAGGAGGTTCTTGTTCTGGTGCAGGGCCTGGAACGGATAGGTCACCGTCGCAGTCAGGTCGGGGACCCCGACGGCACAGATGTTCCCCCCGGGCCGGACCATCGAGATGGCATCGGCAAGCAGCTTCGTGCTGCCCACCACTTCGAAGGCGTGGTCGACGCCACTGGTGCTGGTCTGCTGCACGGCGGCGATGGAATCGAAGTCGTCGCCTTCGGCCAGGATGAAGTCGGTGGCACCGAACTCGACAGCCATTCGCTCCTTGGACGCCACCCGGTCGATGGCGATGATCTGGGACGCTCCGCTCAGCCGGGCCGCCTGGATGACGTTCAGCCCGACCCCGCCCGCACCGATGACCACCACCGTGTCGCCCAACTCCACGCGTGCACGGTTGAACACGGCACCGGCACCGGTCATGACCGCGCATCCGATGAGGGCTGCAGAACTTAGGGGTACCTCCTTCGGGATTGGAACGGCCTGGTTCTCGTGGACGATCGTCTCCTGGCAGAAGGCGCCCAGGTTGGCGAATCCCCAGAGTTCCGTGTCGCCCTCGGTGTGGGTGTGGCGGAGGCCTCCGAACCCGCAGTTGCCGGGGTCACCGGCCTCACAGGTCGGGCAGTGACCGCAGTTGCCGAACGTCGAGAGCACCACATGGTCCCCGACGGCGCAGTAGGTGACGGCGGCGCCGACCTCCGCCACCACACCGGCGGCCTCATGGCCGGGCACCAGCGGAGTCGGCATGTAGTACTTGCCCGTGACGCAGCTCAGGTCGCTGCCGCACACGCCGGCCGCCATGACCTCCACCCTGACCTGGCGTGGCCCGACTGCGGCAGCGTGCTCGATGTGCTCGGACAGGCGGACGTGTTCTTCGCCGTTCCCCTCCTGGATGAGTCCCAGCATCCTCTGGCGGCTCCCGTGTCGTCGTAGTCCGCGCTGCGGCAGAGGTGAGCATTGTCCACCTCGACGGGCCTCCGGGCCAATACGCGGCGCAGTATGTCTCGGTTCAAGCCAGCCGCCCGATTCTTATGGGCGGCGTGCTACCGGGACAGTGAATTCCAGAACTCCAGCAGGGTCCCGGCCGACTCGCCGGGACGCTCACACATCCACCAGTGACCAGCGCCCTCCAGCGGAGCGTGTCGGGCGCTGAGCCGGTCGGCCATCTCGGCGGCCCTTCCGGGCGGGCCCACGTAGGGATCTTCCGACGGGTCGACAGCCAGTCCCGGCGGGAGGTCGGCGGCGGCGAGTGCCTCGCCGAGCTGGGCCATCACCGGCTGGGCTCCAGTGCGGTAGAGGGGCAGGATGCAGGCGGCGATGCTGTCGATGGAGTCAGCTACATCTGCTGCGGCGGCGGCGGCCATGCCGAGGGAGGCCATCATGGCGATCCGTTCCTCCCGGGTGCCGGCTCGCATACTGGCGACCACCTGTTCTCCGAGGTCGGGGGTCTGCCAGAGTTGAGCCATGTCGTGCCACACGTAGTCCGGATGGATGAGCCCTGTGCAGTCGCAGGCCCAGGATCGCACCAGTTCAGGTCGGACGGACAGCAGGCCGAACACGTGACCAGCTCCCCAGTCATGGCCGATGATGTCCACCGGGCCGCCACTGGTCTCCACGACGGACTCCAACTCCCGCACCAGCCAGTCGCGGTATTCGGAGCGGGTGGCTCCCCAACCGTCGGGAGAGGGTGAGCCGAAGCCCGGAGGCGAGAGCAGGACGATCCCGTCGACACCCCGGTCGGTCAACTCTCCTACGAGGTCCGACCAGATGGCATCCGTCTCCGGATTTCCGTGTACGAATACCTTGGACATACTGGCTCCCCTTGTGAAGTTTCTGCTTGCTGCTCCGCAGCGCTTCGAACCCTCTTCTGCCAGATGGCATGGGAAAGGTCCCCCGGTCAGATGCGTTCCGCCATGGCGAGAGCTCAGCCCCGCTCTGTCAGGTCGTACTCGGCCATGAAGTACGGGGTATCGGGATCGAAGTTCGTGAGGGTGACGGGACCCGTCACCCGCCCGACCGGTCGGACGCCGGCGCCCACGACATCCGTGGCGTCATCGCCCAGGTCGGCCCGACCGCCATCGATCAGGGCAAGCAGGTCGGCCACCACCTCCGGCTGCTCGTCGAGTACGTCATGGCGCTCGCCTATGTCAGTCTCCAGGTCGTAGAGCCGGAACCGCTCGTCGGTCCACTTGCGGACGTGGAGTTTCCAGCGACCGAGGCGAACGGCCTCGATGTTGCCTCCCAGGATGTAGAAGAAGGGCCTCGTCCCGGGGCCATCGCCCCCGGAGAGCAGCCCTCCCAGGTCCCGACCGTCCAGCGTCCTGTCGTCCGGGACCGCCACCCCGCACCATCCGGCGATCGTGGGGTACAGGTCCATGGCGTTGGCGACGTCGGCGACCACCCGACCCGATGGCACGGTGCCCGGCCAGCGGACGATGCATGGGACCCGCTGGCCTCCCTCCCATGTCGTTCCTTTGGAGGCGCGCAGTGGGCCGTTGCTTCCGCCACCGTCGCGGATCAGGGCACCGTTGTCGCTCGTGAACACCACCACGGTGTCCTCGTCAATGCCAGCCGACAGCAGTTCCGCTAGGAGGACGTCGGTGGACCAGTCGATGCAGTGCACTGCCGCGCCGTACCGGCCGTTCCGGGAGTCCTGCACGAAGCGGTCCCGGACGTAGATCGGCAGGTGTACGTACATGTGGGCCAGGTAGAGGAAAAACGGACGGTCGCGGTTGTCCCTGATGAATCGAACGGCGTCGTCGACGTAGCGCTCGGTTAGGGCCGCCTGGTCGGGCTGCTGCTCGACCACCTCGGCATCCAGCATCAGGGGTAGCGGAGGTCGCTCCTGCAGCATCGGGGCGTCGTCCGGCACCGGTGTGCCGAGCCGGGCCATGATCTCCCGGTACGGACGATCCTCGTCGGGCCACGCCTGCCGACCCATGTCGTTGCTGTACGGGAGCCCGAACCAGCCGTCGAAGCCGTGTCGCGTCGGCAGGAACTCGGGCTGGTCCCCACAGTGCCATTTGCCGATCAGGCGGGTGGCGTATCCGCCGTCCTGCAGGAGCCTCGCGATGGTGATCTCGTCGGGATGCAGCCCGTGGGCCTGCCCGGGGAAGAGAACCGGTGCGTTGTCGATGCTCCTGCCGCCGAAGCCGACCCGCAAGGGGTAGCTGCCGGTGAGCATGGCGGCCCTGCTGGGCGAGCAGACCGGAGAGGCCATGTAGAAGTCGGTGAACCTGACCCCGTCGTCGGCCATCCGGTCCAGGGCCGGGGTGTGGTGCTGCGTCGACCCGTAGCAGCCGAGGTCGCCGTAACCCAGGTCGTCGCAGTTTATGAGGATGACGTTCGGTCGACGGGCCATCGTGCCTCCGTGGTCGAAGCGATTGTCGTGGCTGACAACCTCGACGGCCCAACCGGGACCCGGATGCCGGTTCGGGCCATGGCCGCCGGGTCGGGTCGAGACCATTCGGCGGGGCTACGGTCGGCGGCCATGACGAACGAATCCAGCCAGGAATCCAGCCAGAAGGGGCTCAGCCAGAAGGTGGAGATGGAATGGGAGACGCCGTCCCATGACCAGATAATCGAGATCTCGCGGGGACACGTCATGGGCATGGAGATGTCCGACGACGATGCGGTCTGGTGCGTCGCAGGAATGCACCACGTGTTGCTCCACACCATCGGACGACGGTCCGGCGATGAGCACAAGGTGGCGTTGCCGTTCTGGCGGGACGCCGACGGGCACCGGATCGTCGTGGGTTCGTTCGCCGGTTCCACGAGCGACCCGTCGTGGGTCCTGAACCTGCGGAACCGTGAGGCCAATCCCCGGGTGAAGGTCCGGATACAGGGTGGCATGTTCTGGTCCGAGCACGTGGTGCTCGACGGCGGCCCCGAGCGTGACGCCCTGTGGGCAGCCCTGCTTGAGGACCGGGCCTGGTACGCCGACTACCAGGCGAAGACGGATCGTGTGATTCCGTTGGTCCGGCTGGCCGAAACCGAGGCCATCACGGACTGATCCCGATCGGTCGGGACCGGGACCGTTACAGCCCGTACCGGTCCGGTACAGGTCAGGCCAGCCGGCCGATTGACATCCGTAGCGGCGACGGTGGCGGTTCCTCGCCGTCGGAATCGAAGAACGGTCGGTCGCCCTGCACCGTTACCCGGTGGCCGCGCCGCTCGTCAGGCCAGTAGTCCCAGATGGCGAAGTGCTGGACCCGGCGGTTATCCCACAACGCCACGTCGTTGCGTTCCCAGCGGAGGCGAATCTGGAACTCTGGCCGGGCGCAGTGTGCATGGAGGTGGGACAGCAGGTCGTCGCTCTCGGCCTCATCCAGGCATTCGATCCCCACGGTGAAGGAAGGGTTCACGAAGAGGCTCCGCCGGCCGGTTTCGGGATGGGTCCGGACCACCGGGTGGAGCGCCTCGGGATAGGCGGTGCCCTCATCGACGGCACCCCTGTCGGCGTAGCGCCCCCGGTAGACGTGCTCCGAGCCGTGGCGGGCCGACAGGCGGCACAGGCGTTGCCGCAATTCCGGTGGGAGGGTGGCGTAGGCGGCCTCCATGTCGGCGAAGAGGGTGTCCCCGCCGCCCCCCGCGGGCAGCACGTGGACCTGGAGCATGGTGGCCGACGGTGGCTCCTCGTCACAGGAGACGTCGGAGTGCCAGCCGTTGCCGTTGGAGATGGGGGAGTCGCGGTGCGTCCGGATGAGGAACACGGCCGGGTTCTCGTGTTCGGCGGGGGCCGCCGGATGCTCGTGGAGTGGCCCGAGGCGTAGGGCGAACTCCACCTGGGCCGCTGCTGCCATAGTCGTCTGCTCCCTGAACACCAGCACGCCATGGTCCAGGAACGCCCGGTGGAGGATGGCGAATCTGGCGTCGTCGACGCCCTCGGCCAGGTCGATCCCCCGGACCTCTGCACCCAGCACCGGCGTGACCGGCGTGATGGTGATCCCGTGTGTCATGGGAGGCCGGCTCCGGGGTGCTCCACGAGGGTCGTCCAGATGCAGCCGTCACCGGAACCCGCCCGGTCGGATCCGGCGCCCGGGGCGGTGAGGACGAACAGGGTCTGTCCGTCGTCGCCACCCAGGGTGCAGGCGTAGGCCGGCTGGGGCGTGGGTATGCGATCCGTGACCGTGCCACCCTCGAGTACCCGGACTACGCCGGACCCGGCGGCGTCGGCGAACCAGATTCCCCCGCCGGAGTCGAGGGTGCACCCGTCGGGGGCGGTACCTGGCACCGACGCCCACTCGCGACGTTCCCCGGGTCGCCCGTCGGCATCCAGAGCGAAGGCGGAGAACCTGGCCCCGAAGGTCTCGGCGACGATGAGCGTGTCGCCGTCGGGAGTGATCACCGAGCCGTTCGGGAAGAGCAGGTCATCCGGACCCGGTTCGACGGCGCCGTCCTGCCCGATGACGGCGAGGGTGGCGGACCGGGGATGGCCCCGGTCATGCTCGATGTCCCATCCGAAGTTGCCCACATAGGCGGTTCCGTCGGCGGCCACGACCATGTCGTTGCAGTGCCAGGTGGCGATCTCCGAGAGGTCGGCGTGGACGGTGACATCGCCGTCCACTACGCGAAGGACCCGTCGCGTCGTCATGGCGACCACCAGGAGCGAGCCGTCCGGCAGCCAGCCCAGGCCCGACGGCTGCTCTGTGCCCAGGTCCAGGATGGTCTCGCGTTCCCCGAGAGCAGATACCGCGTACACGCGGCTCTGGTAGAAGTCGCTGTACCAGAGGCGCCCGTCGTGCCAGCGGGGCCCCTCACCGAAGTCGAGGCCGTCGACCAGCAGCTCAAGTTCCGACACGATGACCTCCGAGGCGTCCATCGCAGGCGGCGTGTTGCAGCCGCCGGCCACTTGTGTGCACCGCCGACCATACGGCCGGTGCAGGTGTTTGGAGAAGGTGGGCCTCGAGGTGGGAGGCCCGTCTAGCCTCCGTCCGAATGGGCTTCCGATCACTCTCGCCCCACGTCTGGCCCATCTACGCACCGTGGATGGCGGCCAGCCTCGGTATGAGCATTTTGCTCGTGGCTCTCCCCATCTGGCTGCTCGGTGGGGGATACGGGTACGTGGCGACCAGCGTGGTGGTCGGCGCGGGAGGTGCCGGGGCCGCGGCCGGTGCGTGGCTTGTCGGCCGCTCGACCGACCGCTGGGGCCCGGCGCGGGTGGCCACCGGGTCACTGTCTCTGATGGTCGTCGCCTCGGCCACCATGGCCCTCGTCGGACACGTCCTCGTGCTCGGGTTGGGCCACTTGGCGTTCGGCGTCGGTTCCATAGGGGTGATGCTCTCCCGCCAGGCTGACCTGACCCGCCGCATTCCCGTGTGGCTACGGGGGCGGGCCATGTCCATGATGGGTGGCTCCATGCGCCTCTCGGTCCTCGTCGGAACCGCATGTGGGGGAGTGCTGGTCGACTTGGTGGGCGGCCGGTGGACCATCGCGGCGGCAGGCCTGGGAGCGGCGATCGGGCTTCCGGCAGTCATCCCGACCGCTCGTCGGCCGGAGCGGGAGGTTGTGCCGACCGGTGCGGGCGGACCGGGACTGGCGACCGTGGTCCGTAACGAGACTCGACCGTTGCTGGCGGTCGGCGTGTTCGGGGCGCTGGCCATGGCGGCTCGGGAGGGACGGATGGTCATACTCCCGTTGGTCGGGGTGGCCCTGGGCCTCCGCCCCTCGGCGATCGGTGCACTCGTGGCCGCCGGTTATGCGGCGGACCTGCTCCTCTTTCCGGTGTCGGGATACGTGATGGACCGCCTGGGACGCCTGGCGGCCATGGTCCCGGCCTACGGCCTCCTGGCCGCCGGGTTCCTCCTTCTGGCATCCGCCGACACCTCGGCCGGTGTGCTGGTTGCTGGGGTGGTGATGGGGGTGGGCAATGGCCTCAGCTCGGGTTCCCTGTTCACCCTCGGAAGCGACGTGGCGCCCGTGGAGGGAACCGCCTCGTTCCTGGCGGCCGTCTCGGTACTCATTGACACGGGACGGATCATGGGCCCGTTGCTGGTCGGCGTTGTGGCCGACGCACTGGGCCTGGGGGCTGCGGCTGTCGCTCTCACGGTCGTCATGGTCGCGGGCGTGCTGTGGCTCTTGACCGTGGTGGGGGAGACCTCGGACCGGTCAACGGGTGTCGGTACGGGTAGCTCCGGGTCGTAGGTTCCGAACCATGGAGGTTCTGCCCACCCCGGAGTACCTCGACTTCGCTGTGGCGGGCGGGTCCTGAGAATGGGTCGCTCCATCCTGATCGCCGGTGGTGGCATAGGTGGGCTGGTCGCGGCGCTGTGCCTGAATCGGGCTGGACACGACGTGACGGTCTTCGAGACCGTGTCCGAGCCACGGGAGTTGGGTGTGGGCATCAACTTGCTGCCCCATTCGGTGAGGGTGCTCCACGACCTGGGTCTGGAGTCGGATCTGGCGGCCTCCGCGGTGGCCACCTCCGAGCTGCGGTTCTGCTCAGACGACGGTGTCCTGATCTGGTCAGAGCCCCGTGGTCTGGCTGCCGGCAATCCATGGCCCCAGTACTCGATCCACCGGGGGCGCCTCCAGATGGTGCTCCTCGATGCTGTACGCCGGACCCTCGGACCCGACCGGATCCTCACGGGCCACCACCTCGACGGCTTCGACCAGGACAAGGACGGGGTGCTGGCCCGGTTCGTGGATCGTCGTTCGGGTGTCCTGGTCGGTGAGTACGAGGGGGAGGCCCTGGTCGGCTGCGACGGACTGCACTCGGCGCTGCGCCGTTCGTTCGTGTCCGACGAGGGTCCGCCCCGCTACTCGGGGCTGGTGCTCTGGCGGGGTGCCGTGGAGGCGCCGCCGTTCCTGGACGGAAGGACCATGTTTATGGCCGGCCACGACCGGCAGAAGGCCGTCGTGTACCCGATCCGCGGCCCCGTCGAGCCCGGTGGCACCGTCCTCACCAACTGGGTGGCCGAGCGCCCGGTGGACGTCGACGTCGCCACCGCCGACTGGAATGCGGCGGTCGATCCCGCCGACATAGCCCCCTGGTTCGCCGACTGGGACTTCGGCTGGATCCACGTCGGCGAGCTCCTATCGTCCACCGAGGTTGCCTACGAGTTCCCCATGGTCGACCGGGATCCGCTGGAACGGTGGAGCTGCGGCCGGGCGACCCTGCTGGGCGACGCAGCCCATCCGATGCGGCCCAACGGGAGCAATGGCGCCAGCCAGGCAATCCTGGACGGCGAGGCTCTGGCTGTCGCCCTGTCTGCCGACGTCGGGGTCGCCGCTGCGCTGGAGTCCTATGAGGCGGACCGTCGGGAACCGACCAGCCGCCTCGTGCTCGCCAACCGCCAGGCCGGCCCAGAGCGGGTCATGCAGTGGGTGGAGGAGCGCTGCGATCGTTCCTGTCGCGGCCGGCACACCTGCGTTCCCACCGGTGAACTGGAGCGCGAGGCGAACGCCTACAAGGAGCTGGCAGGTTTCGACCTGGCCACACTCCAGGCCCTGTCCCACGATCGGACCCCCACCTGAACGCCCAGCCGAGGAGTACCCCATGCCCCACGTGATCCACGCCCTGGATCGAGCCGATGCCGGTGACCTCCGCGCTGCGACCCGGCCGGAGCACCTGGCCTACGTCGGAGGCTTCGACGTCCTCTACGGTGGACCGCTGCTGGAAGACAACGGCCGGATGTGCGGTTCTTTGATCGTCCTGGACGTTGACTCCCGGGAGGCGGCCGAGGAGTTCGCGGCCGGGGATCCCTACGCCGTGGCAGGCCTGTTCGAACGGGTCACGATCACAGGCTTCAGGCCCGTCCTGGGTACCTGAGGGCGGCCCCGTGCTCACGTGTCAGTCGAGGCCGGCCAGGAAGTCCAGCATGGCCGGATTGACCACGTCGGGCGCTTCGAGGTTGCTGGTGTGGCCGGCGCCGGGCACGACCACGAAGGTTGACGGTCCTGAGAGCGATTCCGATACGAGGCGCCCCCGCTCCAGTGGGATGGCCATGTCGGCGTCGCCGTGGAAGACGATGCTCGGACAGGTGATCTCCCCGAGGCGGTCGACGATCGAGTCCCGCTCGAAGAGGCAGTTCTTGGCCCCCACCCAGGCGGCGATCGGTTTGGAGGTCCACTTGCCCCGCCAGTAGCGGGCGTCGTCGTAGCCGGGGGCGAACAGGGTCATCTCAAGGGCGTCACCGATCTCGCCGGTCAGGCCCATGGCGCTTGCGGCGTCGAACAGTCCCTGGTACTGCACCCGGTCCTCGTCGGAGAGGGTCTCGGCCTCGGTGTCGACTAGGACCATGGCCCGGACTCGCTCGGGGGCGGTGAGGGCGGCCCGCAGCGTCAGGAAGCCGCCCTGGGACATGCCGCCGAGCACCGCCCGGTCGATGCCAAGGTGGTCCATTAGCCCGAGCACGTCACCGGCCAGGTCCCAGTAGTCGAAGGGCTCGGTGTGAGCGGTCTGCCCCCAGCCCCGCTCGTCGTAGGTGACGACCCGCCATCCGGCTCCGCTCAGCGGTCCCACCTGGTGGACCCACATCTCATGGCCCATGGTGAAGCCGTGGCTGAGCAGGATGGCCGGCCCGTCGCCGCCGGTGTCCAGGTAGTGGATGGTCTGGCCGTTCACGTCGGCAAAGGGCATGGCGTATCTCCTCTGGTGGATCATGTCGGTACGACTGGTCGACCGTACCGTCGGCAACATTCTGGAGGTGAACCCGCAGTTTGGGAGCCGTGCACCACCATGTACCTTGCCAGCAAGATAGCATCAGAGTACCCTCCGGACATGCCGACGGCGACCCTCGGGCTCCTCCTGACCCGCCTCGGGCGGCTGAACGAGCAGTTCCTGGCCGACCACCACCGACGACACTCCTGCACGTCGGCCGAGGCGGTGGTGCTGATGCTGCTGGCGAACAACGACGCCGAGGCAGTTAGCCCGACGTTCATTGGGGAGTGGATCGTCCAGACCTCGGGTGGTCTCACCGCCACCCTGCAACGACTCGAGCGGCGCGGCTGGATCAAGCGCCTACCGGACCCGGCCGACGGTCGTGGCCTCCTGGTCGCCCTCACGGAAGCAGGATCTGTCGCACACGATCTCCAGTTCGACGACCTCGTCGACCGCTACAACCTGGTGTTCGCCGACATCGACGACGACGCCGGCCTGGCCGCCGTACGGGGCCTCATGCGGGGTTTCGAGCGACTGCAGGGCATCGCGTCGAGCGCCTGGTGGAGGCACCATTCAGATCGGCACGCGCCAGGACCTGGGAGTACACGCCCATGACCGACAGCACGACCATGGGCCTTCGACTCCGACCACTGTCGGGACGCATCGGCGTCG
>Ga0208881_1000040_pt1 | contig 39547 bp, 33 predicted proteins | sample Knorr_S23_td_AAI_FD_185610 | JGI IMG/M metagenome (GOLD analysis project Ga0208881, IMG submission 185610) | Marine microbial communities from Southern Atlantic Ocean transect - Knorr_S23_td_AAIW_ad_876m_LV_B (SPAdes) (version 2) | ecosystem: Environmental > Aquatic > Marine > Oceanic | place... | reverse complement strand
GAAATGATTCCTTAGTTCACTTATTATTATTCTACTGTCTTCATCTTCTCTCGGGCAGACTGATTGGACTTATTGGGGATCCAGTCACTATTTCCAACGTTATTCACCGGCGGCGCAAATAAATTCGGACAATGTTTCTTTCCAGGTTAAACTCTCTGGTGCAGATCGGCTAGAGAGAGCGAGTGAAAAGAGGAGCCATTAGGCTCCTTTTTTTATGCCTGGAATAATCCCATATGGCGAAGATATGGCGAAGAACCCGATTTTCAGACTATGCAAAACTTCTAAAATTTCGGAAAAGTGTTGTAAGTGATTGTATCTACTGAGGAAAAAAGTGGCGTCCCCTAGGGGTTTCGAACCCCTGTTGCCGGGATGAAAACCCGGTGTCCTAGGCCTCTAGACGAAGGGGACAGGAATTTAGCTGCCAGACAGTCTGAGCAGGAAGCGGGGGATTCTAAGGAGCTTGGCCTATCCAGTCAAGGCTTCCGTTTGTAATTTCATTAGTATCTGAGTCCCATTATCCACTAACTTCATCCCAATCTGAATGTTGATTATAACTCCCATGAATTAAGCCTGAATCTGACTCACATTTATAAAGGCAATCTGTGTAAATCTTGACCACATATTTGGACTATGACATGCTCGAATTCTGCCGATAATGTGACAAACTAACTAATATAAAAGTAAGACCGCCTGCCAAAATGCAATTGAAGGAAACGACCCTGGATGTTAACTCCAAATACGGCAGGGATAGAGAGGATTACTAGAATGAGCAAGAAGAAACCGGGCGATATTGGGAATTCCGAAAATATCACTATCGACCAAAAGCTGATTGACGAAGGGACTGCGCAACTAGCCAGCGAAATTAAAGTATTGGAGGCATGGCTCCAAGAATTAGAAACCTCCGGTGATCACAATGCCGAAGTAATTGCCACCCGTAAATCTTACAACGATATGCTCCGTAGCCGTAAAGAAATGCTCAATACACTTGAAAACCAAGCCAAACTGCAAGAGATTTAAGCTGGCTTACTCTCAAACTAACTTAGACATTTTCAGTTCCAAATTGAGTCTTAATGTTGTCAAAAAATCAAGCCGCTACCATGCTTACTTTACAGTCAAGCATGAATGCGAAGGTCGACCCTAACTGGGTTACAGCTCGATACCCCTACCTACGAGCCGTCGCTATCGAAGGTGCAGAAGCCATTGAGCACCACGGCTGGAAATGGTGGAAGAAGCAAGATAAAGATTTAGCGCAGCTGCAAATGGAATTGGTCGATATCTGGCACTTCATTCTCTCTGAAATTCTGCTGCGCAATAGCCAAAACCAAGCAGCTCCATTAAACCATTTACTAAATGCACTAAAGCAGACCAATAACCAACAACACATTAAATTTGATAACGCAACGTACATTCTAAAAAAGCTCGATCTAATAACAAAATTAGAACTTTTAATCGCAATTTCAATAGCAAGGCGAATTGAGTTAGCTGTATTTGAATCGATTATGCACGACTGCGAACTAAGTTGGACCGAACTGTTCTCTCAATATGTAGGTAAAAACGTTCTCAACATGTTTCGGCAGGATAACGGGTACAAAAATGGCACTTATCAAAAAATTTGGGCGGGACGAGAAGACAACGAACATCTTGTAAAGATCCTAGAATCACTGGATCCCAATATTCCAAACTACAAGGACGAAATCTACAGCGCTCTCGTAAGTGCCTATCCAATTTAACTCCGTTTAAGCGTAATAGGCATTCTCTTTATTAGAGTGGTCAGTAATGTCTCTTACTTCTTTTAGTTGAGGAATATGAGACAGCAAAGCTTTTTCCACACCCTCCTTCAGCGTTACGTCTACCATTCCACAACCTTGGCAGCCGCCACCAAAACGTAGGACGGCAATATCCTCCTCAAATATCTCTTCCAATGACACATGCCCACCGTGAGCTGCTAATCCGGGATTAATTTCATTGGAGAGTACGTAATTAATACGATCCTCAATCGGACTATCATCGGTAATATTAGGCAACCGCGAGTTTGGAGCTTTTATAGTCAACTGCCCTCCCATAGAATCTTTGGAGAAATCAACTACCGCGTCTTTAAGAAAAGGTATACTATTCTGATCGATGAAGGCTTTGAAGCCTCCATATTGGTTCATTTCGTCATCCTCTTTTTCTTCTCCTGGTCGACAAAAAGATATGCAAGTCTCGGCTCGTGGAGTCCCAGCATCCAGGATAAAAATCCGTACGGCAATACCTTCACAGTCTTGCTTCTTCAAAAGATCGGTAAGGTATTCTTGGCCGGAGTCAGTGATAGTGACCATAGGGGTTTCTCGTGGTGTCCTTACAGTGGCGCAATAGTAAACTATTGAGCTTGAAATGAGAATACCTGAGCATATTAGTTGGTTATTTAATTTGTTGCCCGAAAGCGGGTATTTGTTAGAATTGCGAGCTTTTTAAGTCGCTCAAATGCAGGTAATAGCGTGAATCCGAGTAAAGATGAACAAATCCTCCGCGAATTGCTGGAACAACGCATCCTGATTCTAGATGGTGCTATGGGGACTATGATTCAGTCGCATCACCTCGATGAGACAGCATTCCGTGGCCCAAGATTCGCAACTCATTCCCATGATCTCGCGGGAAACAATGACTTGTTATGCCTTACACAGCCTGAGTTAATCAAGAATATTCACCGTGCCTACTACCAAGCCGGTGCCGACATCATTGAGACAAACTCCTTTAATTCTACACGCAGCTCACAGGCAGACTATCGACTAGAAGATATTACCTATGAGCTTAATCTGGAAGCGGCAAAAATAGCACGGGAAGTTTGCGACGAAATGATAGTCAATTCTCCAGAAAGACCTCGGTTCGTAGCCGGCGTATTGGGGCCCACTAGTAAAACCGCTTCTTTATCTCCTGACGTTAACGACCCAGGGTTTCGTAACACGAGTTATGACGAGCTGGTGGAGGATTATAGCGTTTCCGTCGCCGGATTAATTGATGGTGGCGTCCATATAATATTAATTGAAACAGCATTTGACACTTTGAATGCCAAAGCCGCTATTTTTGCTACACACCGGGTTTTCGAACAAAAAGAGTCGATACTTCCGGTGATTATTTCTGGCACAATCACTGATGCCAGCGGAAGAACATTGTCCGGTCAAACTGTTGAGGCATTCTGCAATTCAATTGCCCATGCTAAAGCATTAGCTATCGGATTCAACTGTGCAATGGGGGCTGAACAATTGCGGCCTCATATCGCGGAGTGTTCTTCCATAGTGACCAGCTATGTTTCAACCCACCCCAATGCTGGGCTACCCAATGAATTTGGCGAATATGATCAAACTCCTGAAGAAATGGCTTCCATCATAGGTGAATTTGCCGAGCAAGGATTTGTTAATATTGTCGGCGGTTGTTGCGGCACAACGCCTGACCATATAAGAGCCATCGCTGACAAGGTCAGCACCATTACTCCTCGCAGTCTCCCAAAGATCAAACCAGCATGCAGGTTAAGTGGTCTGGAAGCCTTTAATATTGACGATGAGTCCCTATTCGTAAATATCGGTGAAAGAACTAACATTACAGGCTCAGAGAGATTTTCTCAGCTTATTCGTGAGGAAAACTATGACGAGGCTCTCGATGTTGCCCGCCAGCAAGTTGAAGCAGGTGCGCAAATCATAGATGTCAATATGGATGAAGGCATGCTGGATTCAAAAGCTGCGATGGAGACATTTCTGAAACTGATCGCTGCTGAACCGGAAATCAGTAAAGTGCCGCTAATGATAGATTCTTCAAAGTGGGAAATCATTGAGGCGGGGCTCAAATGTTGCCAAGGCAAAACGATAGTAAATTCTATTAGCCTTAAAGAAGGGGAAGAAGATTTCCTTCAAAAAGCGGGCTTCTGTTTGAAGTATGGAGCAGCAGTTGTCGTTATGTCGTTTGACGAAAAAGGCCAGGCAGACACTTTGGCACGTAAAAAGACAATCTGTCAGCGTAGTTACGATCTTCTCGTCGATAAACTTCATTTTCCAGCTACAGATATTTTTTTCGACCCAAACGTTTTCGCCATTGCCACTGGCATAGAGGAACACAACAACTATGCCGTCGATTTCATCGAGTGTTGCCGGTTCGTCAAAACTAAATTGCCAGGGGCATTTGTATCAGGAGGAATCAGCAATGTGTCTTTTTCATTTCGCGGTAATAACGCCATACGAGAAGCTATCCACTCGGTATTTCTTTACCACGCTATCAAGGCAGGATTAGATATGGGGATCGTCAATGCCGGCCAATTAACCGTATACGACGACATTTCCGCAGACCTAAAAGACGCCGCAGAAGCCGCTGTGCTTAATAAAGATCCGAACGCCACTGACCGCCTTATGGAGCTTGCTCAGTCTGTCAACGGAACAACAAGTCCAGAGCAGGAGGAAACACTGCCATGGCGCTCAAAGAATGTGGAAGATCGCCTCAGCTATGCGTTAGTAAAGGGTATTACGAAATTCATAGAAGAAGATACTGAAGCTGCCCGACAACAAGTCAGCAACCCTATTAGAGTTATTGAGGGATCCCTAATGCGAGGCATGGATGAAGTTGGCGACCTGTTTAGCAGTGGCAAAATGTTTTTACCACAGGTGGTAAAAAGTGCTCGCGTAATGAAGCAAGCCGTCGCTTACCTGCTACCATTTATTGAGGCCGAAAAGGGAGCCACAGGAATTCAAACTAAAGGCAAGATTTTACTAGCCACGGTGAAAGGTGATGTACATGATATTGGTAAGAACATCGTTGGTGTCGTACTCGGCTGCAATAACTATGAAGTAATCGATTTAGGTGTCATGGTCTCTTGTGAAAAAATTCTTCAGGTCGCTCGCAGGGAAAATGTCGACATCATTGGCCTCAGTGGCTTAATAACGCCTTCGCTAGAAGAAATGATCCATGTTTCTAAGGAAATGCAACGTCAGGGGTTCAATATTCCCTTATTAATTGGTGGCGCTACCACATCCAAAGCCCATACCGCTGTTAAAATCGAACAGAATTATCACAACGATGGTACGGTTTATGTGCCCGATGCCTCTCGCAGTGTCAGCGTAGTAAGTAACCTGTTGAATGAGGATGCCAAAAATGAATACTGTGTGCGAGTTCGGAAAGAATACGAATCCATTCGCGAGCGCACTAGTAATAGAAAAAATAAACGGTCACTCCTTGATTACGAAATTGCAAACCGCAATATGCTCGATGTTGGCTGGGATAATTTTAGTCCGCGTACGCCTTCCTTTGAAGGCGTACGTGTTTTCAAAGATTACACACTAGCTGATTTAGTGTCTTACATTGACTGGACCCCATTCTTTATTACTTGGTCCCTTATAGGCAAATATCCAGCCATTCTCCAAGACGAAAAAATTGGTAAAGCCGCGACCGAATTGTTCAGCGACGCCCAAGCGATGCTTAAGAAAATCATTTCCGAGAAGTTACTAGAGGCACGTGCAGTGATTGGATTCTGGCCTGCAAACCGTCTCGGAGACAATGACGTGCAGCTGTTTCAGCCGGGTCGTTCCAGGGAAGCTTTGACTACCCTGCATTTTCTCAGGCAGCAGATTCAAAAAGATAGAAGCTCTGCAAACCTTTGCTTGGCTGATTTTATTGCCCCTGAAAATTGTGCTCATAATGATTATATTGGTGGTTTTGTCGTGACTACCGGGATAGGCACTCAAGAGCTCGCTGCCAAGTATGAAGCCCAGCATAACGACTATGACGCATTACTTGTAAAAGCACTCGCAGACCGGCTCGCGGAAGCGTTTGCGGAGCATATGCATGAACGAGTGCGCAAAGAATTCTGGGCTTATCAACCTGACGAAGCATTTTCCAATGAAGACCTGATCCGCGAAAAATATCAAGGTATCCGTCCAGCACCAGGATATCCTGCTTGCCCTGATCATGCTGAAAAATCAACCCTCTTTGAGCTGCTGGATGCCCAGAATAGTATCGGTGTGGAGCTCACCGAGAGTTTTGCAATGACTCCCGCGGCAACGGTTAGCGGTTACTATTTTTCTCACCCGGAGTCTCGTTATTTTCCAGTAGGCAAAATTACTGGGGAACAAATATCTGATCTGGCAAACCGAAAAGGAACAGAAGCTGGACTAATAGCTAAGCTGCTTGCGCCAAATCTCTCAGCATAGGCTATGAAAAACGTGATAGCTTTAATTACAATAACGCCCCCTGCTCTCAAGTAGCTACAACGCATGTATCAATATAACGAATATGATCATCAAATGCTCACTGAGCGGGTCGCACAATTTCGCGATCAAACGAGTCGCTATCTGGATGGCAAACTGACCGAAACTGAATTTTTGCCTTTGCGTCTCCAGAACGGTCTGTATGTGCAACGCCTAGCACCCATGCTACGGGTAGCTATCCCCTATGGCCTCCTGTCATCCCAGCAGCTTCGCAAGCTTGCATTTATTGCCCGACATTACGATAAAGGTTACGGCCATATCACTACGCGTCAGAATATTCAGTTCAACTGGCCGCAGCTAGAAGATGCCCCCGACATACTGGCTCATCTCGCAGAAGTAGAAATGCATGCAATCCAAACAAGCGGTAATTGCATCAGAAACACCACAACAGATCAATTTGCTGGAGTTGCCGTTGATGAATTGGAGGATAGTCGTCCCTACTGCGAAATTATTCGTCAATGGTCTACATTCCATCCTGAATTCGCTTATCTACCTAGAAAATTCAAAATAGCCGTATGCGGCACAGCTGTGGACCAAGCAGCTACCCAGGTTCACGACATCGGAGTTTATCTGGTATCAGGACCTGAACAACAAGTTGGTTTTAGAATTCTGGCCGGTGGCGGTCTTGGTAGAACCCCCGTAATTGGGCAAGAGATATTCCCTTTTGTAGAAAAAAAACACTTATTAACCGCGTTGGAAGCCATTCTCCGTATTTATAACCGCCAAGGGCGACGAGACAATAAGTACAAGGCCCGTATAAAGATATTAGTGAAAGAAATGGGAATTGAAGCTTTTAAAACAAAGGTCATAGAGGAATGGCAACGTATTAAAGACGGACCACAAACCCTAACGGAAAAAGAAATCGAGCGCTGTAAATCTTTCTTTATAGAGCTCCCTTATACCGCAACTCAAGATAACCCTGATACCTTGACCGAAGCGTTACAGAAAGAGCCCCTTTTTCTGAATTGGTACAGGCGTAATGTAAAACAGCATAAACGACCCGGTTATGCGATTGCCACCATAGCATTAAAAGAAACTGGTACCGCGCCCGGCGATGTAACTGATGTTCAGTTGGAACACATTGCAGATCTATCTGATGAGTACAGCTTTGGCGAAGCCCGGGTTAGTCATCGCCAGAATGTCGTGTTAGCTGATGTTGCACAAGAAGAACTCTACGCTTTATGGCAGCAATTACGAAATCAATCCCTGGCAAGCGAAAATCTGGAATTATTAACAGACATGATTTGTTGCCCGGGTGGGGATTTTTGTGCATTAGCAAATGCTAAATCCATCCCTATAGCAGAATCAATTCAACGTGAATTCAGTAATCATGACCAGCTGCTAGACATCGGTGAAATCACCATCAATATTTCTGGTTGCATGAATGCTTGCGGACATCATCACGTTGGAAATATAGGTATTCTGGGCGTCGATAAAAAGGGTGAGGAGTTCTATCAGATATCACTTGGTGGATCATCAAAGAACGAAGCAAGCCTAGCAAAAGTTCTTGGTCCGGCTTTCGCTGAGGAAGAAATTCCATTCGTAATCAGAAAAATTATCGCCGTTTATAAAGATAATCGTATTGATGGTGAAAAATTCCTAGGGACCTATCAACGAATCGGCCTCGAACCATTCAAGGACAAAATTTATGCCAAAGCTGATTAGAAACAGGGCAGTAGAAAATGACCTCTGGACTGTTTTAAAGGAAGCTACCGGACCGGAGGTCCTAAAAGTGGTGCTGAACAAGAATTTTATCGTACCAATAAGGTTCTGGGAAACCTACAAGTCAGAAATAGAGGAATATTCTGGACAAATAGCGATCTGGCTGGACAGTGATGAAATGGCGTCTGATATCGAGGCAGAACTGCATAACTTTCCTCTAATTGCGCTTAACTTTCCTGTGTTCTCAGATGGTCGCTCCTATACAAACGCTCGGGAGCTACGCGGGCACCTGAACTATCAGGGAGAAATACGTGCTATTGGCGACGTCTTAAGAGATCAACTTTTTTACATGTCACGTTGTGGATTTAATACCTTCGCAATACGCCATGACCAGGACCCTAACGCTTGCATTCAGGCATTATCCGATTTTAGTACGGGCTACCAAGCTTGCACTGTTGAAGCAGAACCGTTGTTCAGGCGCTTCTAATTTTCTGCACTCGATAAATCCAGAGGTTGTTGTATATATGAATGCTGGATTTAAATTCCTAATTTTTCTTCTATGACATTGTTCGCCATTCGCTCAGGGCGGCTTTTGGTCCATTACGCAGATATTAACGCTGTAGATTTAAAAGGTAACGACCAGTTGCTTCTCCGTGGAGCACTTTCATAAGACTCTCCTCCAGTTGGTCGAACCCAATCTCAGTGCAAATACGTTCCAGATTTGGTAGGTACCAGTCGCTAGCCAATCTTTCCCAAACTGCTTTTTTCCTTTCCAACGACAATTCCACCGAATCTATTCCAAGTAAATTCACACCGCGCAGGATAAAAGGTAATACAGATGCTTGAAATGCAACCGACTGCACCAAGCCACAGGCAGCGACACTTGTTCCGTAATTAAGTGCTTTGATCACATTAAATAACGTATCTCCACCAACTACATCCACCGCTCCACCCCAGCGCTCTTTTAGTAAAGGGCGAGCACTAGTCTCACTTAATTCTGATCGATCAATGACTTCTATTGCGCCAAGTTCTTTGAGCAAATTATGATTTGTCGTTTTACCAGTACTGGCAACAACCTGGAAACCTAATTTGTTAAGCAGCATAACTGCTACGATACCAACGCCCCCGCTTGCCCCTGTTACCAACACATTTCCACTATCTATTGAAAGGCCGTTGACAATTAGTTTTTCGATACACAGCGCTGCTGTAAAACCCGCAGTGCCGAGAATCATACTGTTACGCATTCCCAATTCTCTAGGGCAGGAAACAACCCAGGCGGCAGGAACACGAACGAACTGTCCAAAACCACCAGCAGTATTCATACCAAGATCATAACCATTCACGATCACTTCCTCTCCTTCTTGAAAGAGATCGGAGCTAGTCGCTCTCACGATTCCTGCAGAATCAATGCCAGGAGTGTGAGGGTACTGTCGAGTTACTCCTTTATTGCCATTGGCGGACAATGCATCTTTATAGTTGACTGATGAATAGTAGACTTCAATCAGCACATCTCCTGCAGGCAGGTCATTCACGTCGCGCTCAATTAGCTCAGATTCGAATTTATTTTCGGAAACCTCACTAATCTGAAGTGCTTTGAATTTTAATGGTTCCATTAGTTTTACTTCTACTCGTAATTACTGATATATATCGTCCGTCGATCTTTCAAACCATTTGGAAAAAAGCTTATCTGCTGTGCTTTCAAGAACACGTCCCAGCCTATCTTGTATTGATTTTTTAAACACGTACTCGACTTCGTATACTTCAGCATTATCGCAAGCATCAATGATGCATTCATCGCTAGTCCTAATTTCATCCACCATGTACCGTTCTTTGGCTTGAGTCCCAACCCAAACTTCACCAGTGGCAATTTTATCAATCTCAACGCTTGGGCGGTGGTCTTTAACCCATGCCTTGAAAATCCCATGAATTGTCTCCACATCTTCTTGCACTTTATCACGCCCTTTTTGTGTAATTTCGCCAAATGTCGTTAGTGTGCGTTTAAATTCACCGGCGCTGATCATTTCATAATCGACATCATATTTTTTTAGAACCTTGGAAAAGTTAGGTAACTGGACGATTACACCGATAGAACCAATCAACGCAAAGGGAGCAGCTACAAGCTTATCTGCCAAGCAAGCCATCATGTAGCCACCACTTGCAGCTACTTTATCAACACAAATGGTCAGCGGGATTTTTTCGTTCTTTATCCGCAATAATTGTGATGAAGCTAAACCGTACGCATTAACCATACCACCCGGACTTTCCAGTCTTACTAAAACCTCGTCCCGAGGGTCTGCTATTGACAACACTGCTGTTATTTCCTCACGCAGGGAAGAGATGGCTTCCGCCCCAATATTTCCTTTAAAATTAAGCACATAAAATCTCTTTTTTCTCGTTTCTTCGCTGTCAACTTCTTCAGCCTGCCCCTTTTTGAGCTGTTGTTTTTTCTCCTTACGTTCAGCCTTTGATTCCTTTCGTTCCTTTTTATAAACAAGCTTCAGATAGTCTTTATCAAGAACTTTCTCTCTCAGCGTATCTCGCATTTCTTCGATATGATCATTCAAACGAGTAGCTTTAATACTGCCTTTCTTCCCGGGCTTTTTGTTTTTTTGCCCAGTAACTGCGATTACACTTAAAACAATAATAACGGACACCACAATAGTGCCAGCTTTAGCTAGAAACATTCCGTATTCAATTAAATATTCCAAACAAATTCCCCCTTTTTTTCAAAACTGGAAAGACCAGCACCAATTTTGCTCTTATTAAAATGTATTTTAAAGTAACCCAGCCCTTACTTGCTCGGAGTAGTACTGAATAAGCTCTCCTGCCACGCTTATACCTGGGTGAGGAACATTGGGTAATTGGTCTATGTCATACCAATCTGCTTCCTCTATTTCTTCAGGTTCTGGTTCAATATCTCCAGACTCGTACTCAGCAATGAATCCCAGCATTAATTGAGATGGGAACGGCCAAGACTGACTCTTTATGTATCGGACATTATTAACGCTGATACCGACTTCTTCTTTGACTTCTCTTAAAACAGTCTCTTCGGCTGTCTCTCCAATTTCAATAAATCCAGCAAGACAGCTGTAAAACCCCGTTCTGAATCGAGCACTGCGCGCAAGAAGGACTTTACGCCCCCTTACGACCAATACGATGGCACAAGGGTTGATCCGTGGATAGAATTGATTGCTGCATTTTTGACACCAAACAGCTCTTTCAATCCCGTGATGCTCAGTTGGGGCTCCACAGCTTCCACAGAATTGGTGAGAGCCGTACCAGTTAATTATCTGACTAGCTTTGCCAATTACTGACAAATCATAGTCGTGCTGGCCAAAAAGAAGGCTTCTAAGGCTTCGATTTCCAGCTTTTAACTGATCAGCTAGTATCGATGCGCCTTGTACGGCTATATATCTATGGGGTTTTTCTTCTACTAACAATAATTGAAAATCTTGTAGTAATTGAACATCAAGATGCTCAAAAGTCCACACAAACTCGTCACCTTTTGTTATTACTTGATTACCATTAAAGAGTATAAAACGATCTGACTCCTGAAGATTATTGGGGTCAAGAAAGTAGCTACGGGTAGTCATTTCTTTAAAGTAAACCAGATCAGTAACAGAGACTAGTAGTTGGGTGTCGACCTCGAAAAACGCAGTTGGGCAAAGGGCACATTGACTTTATTATAAAATTCAGTGCACCCCGGTATTTAGAAAATAGGCTCGGAGAAAAAATCCCAGAATAAGTACATGATAATTGTGCAAGTAACCAGGGTTGCTAGCATCACTGGCAGACCTTTCCTCATCCACATTCCTGGAGTGATAGCGAGACTGGGATCCCCAGCATCTCTAGCCATTTTTTCTGAGATGGTTACGATGAACACATTGGCCGTAGAGCCTATATGAGTGCCGTTGCCACCCATTCCTACACCAGCCGCAAGGCCCCAAAATAAAGGGGTAACATTTATACCTTGTGTTTCCATCCCGGCAATTATTGGGATCATAGCCGCGGTAAATGGAATATTATCGATTGCCGCCGAAAGTATCGCAGCAACCCATAACAGTATAAGTGTTGCTGTGAGTAGGTCTTCTTCTACGAACGGAATAATGAAACTGCCTAAATACTCTAAGAACTGACTGTGCTCCACCCCTCCAACGATAATAAATAACGAAATAAAAAACATTAGAAGAGCCAATTCGGTATGGGCGAATGCTTCTTCCATGTCGATATCTTTACCCACAAATGCTAGAGCGGTTAGCCCTATAGCTGTGACAAACCAAGGCTCCCAGTCCAAAGCGTTATGCGCTATGAACCCGACTACCATAATTAACAGTACTGCGAGTGAGCCATACCAAGTCCTCTTATCTGATAAAGGTTCCCGTTCGGTTAAATCTAATTCGCGGGGAATAACCGAAAGCTCTTCTTTAAACAAAAACCGGAGGAGCACGAGAACAACAAGCCACGCCGCCAACACCATCCAACCCATGTGAATAAGGAATGTATTGAAATCGATATTAAAGGCTGAACCAATCATTAAGTTCGGGGGATCTCCAACCAGAGTCGCTACACCGCCTGTATCCGACAGTAGTGCAGCAGCTAATAGAAACGGAATCGCACTCACGCGTAATGATTGACAAATCAGGATGATAAGCGGTCCAAAAATTACTACCGTTGTCACATTATCCAACAACAGCGATAACCCGGTAACAAGAGTGCCTATTAAGGCTAACAGGAGATATAATCTGCCTTTACTGAAATCTGCTGCCCAGTACGCTAGTTGTTGAAAACCGCCCGTTGGAATCATTATAGCGACAATAGTCATCATGCCGCCCAGAAGAAACACCACGTTCCAATCAATAGCATGCACAGCTTCTTCTGGATTGTAATAGCCCATAAGCTGACCCACTAAGATCATGGCCGCAGCACCCGCCATTGCACATTTAACCCGGTGAATCTTGTGAATCCCCTCAGTAAAAATAGCAATAAAGGTTACTGCAAGCACGATGGCTGATACCATCATGTCGTTATTCCAAACAAGCGTCTCCATATAAGTAATACCTCACTGATTACAGTAATTAGCTTCGGGGAATAAAAAAATTAACAGCGGAGCAGGCAATTGAATTTTAGGTCCGGCCTCTATAATTCCTATACTTTTTTAAATATTTATCAAAGCTCAAACGCGCTAGATGGTATAGGTTAAATTTCGTCTATTCAAGAAATATCGGGGCTTTGGTTCCCTCTGGAAAATAGATATGCTTGGGCTCAGCCCGCCCGTTTCTCAGAATCAATGTCCAGCCAGAGACACCCCTGCTCACTCTCGGCTTCAATTTTCTGTAAACGCTTTCTATGGGTCTCGAGCTCTTTTTTAGTAGCTTTTAGTACGGGTAAACCTGGGCGATTCGGATCAGCTTTAAGCATGTTTTTGTTCGTTCTAGTAACCCGGCTTTGTTCCTCCCGAAGCGAAAAACTAGACTGGCCGCTGGTCATTGCCAAATAGACATCCGCTAAAATCTCAGCGTCCAGTAGAGCCCCATGTAATGAGCGCTGGGTATTATCTATTTCATAGCGCTTACAAAGTGCATCCAAACTGTTTCGTTGACCGGGGTGTTTCTCTCTCGCTAACAAAAGCGTGTCCAGAACAGTACATATTCCTTCTAAGGAATTGCAGACAGATCCAGTCTGATCTAATTCGTGATTTAGAAAACCTATATCAAACGGAGCGTTGTGAATAATGAGTTCTGTATCCCCAATGAACTCTAGAAATTCCTTCTCCACCTGATTAAACCGCGGCTTATCAGCTAGAAAGCCCGAAGTTAAACCGTGAACTTCGATAGCAGCTTCGTCTATGTCTCGGTCAGGGTTGAGGTAGCATTGAAATTTCTTATCGGTTCGTCTGCGATTTTGAAGTTCGACGCATCCGATTTCGATAACTCTATGGCCTTGTTGAGGATCCAGGCCAGTAGTTTCCGTATCTAGCACTACCTGGCGCATTTAGCTAATTCTCCTTCACTTCATATTAAGATCGAATTCATCTATACCCAGATTGGCAAGTTGGTCTGCAATCTCATTCTCTTGGTGGCCGCTATGCCCCTTAACCCAATCCCATTCAATCTGATGCTTTTCAGCTAGTTCGTCAAGTCGTTTCCACAAGTGGATATTCTTCACAGGTTTCTTATTAGAGGACTTCCAATTATGCCGTTTCCAATTGTTTATCCACTCAGTGATACCGGACAGCACATACTTGGAATCCGTCGTTATTATTAATTTACAGGGCTTGTTTAATGCTTCAAGGCCTTTTATAACTGCGGTCAGTTCCATTTGATTGTTGGTGGTTAGCGCCTCCCCACCGTAAAGGGTTTTTTCGGTATTTCCATAACGCAAAAGCACTCCCCAGCCTCCTTTACCCGGATTGCCACGACAAGCGCCATCTGTATACATTTCTACAATTTGTGACAAGGCGGTGCTCCTCTAAGCAGCTTAGTCGTCTCAGTAACTAGTGTATTCTTATCCTGGTTTTTTCAGCCGCGACAACCCCAGCCACTGACGCGGGTACCGGCCGCCACTTGGGATGAATCGGCGTCATTGATCCTATCTGCTTTACACAAAGCAAAAAATAGGCGCCACCAAGCGGGCTCTTTATCTTGCTTCCGAACCGCTCGATCTTTTGAGCATATTTCAGCAGCCAGGAATTGTTCAATGGCAAAAAATGCAGCCCGTATTCTATTGAATCAGTGCGCAAATTCAATAACCGCAACCAATCGGTTAATCTCCCTTTTGAGATAAAACGCCCACGCCAAGGAATGTTTAATTTGCGTTTAAATACTTTCCAGACCCCCCAGTGTGAATAGGGGTTAAAACCGATAATCAACATTTGTCCACCTGGGCGCAACACACGTGTTGCCTCCCTCAATAACCGATGACTGTCATCTGTAAAATCTAGAGCGTGATGAATCACTACAACATCGATACTATCCGAAGCGAGGGGTAATTCTCCGTTATCAGCTACTGCGCTGCGAGCGTCAGCACGCCATGCAGGGGCAAATACTATTTTGTGCCCTGCAGGACTCTCATCGATAAGCGAATATTTCTCGTCGCAGCCCATTTGCAGAATATGATAACCAAACAGCCGGTTAATTATAGGCCCCGTAATCGCGCGTTCCGCCTCCAATACTTCACTACCCTGAGCCGTCCGAAACCACTGGCTCACTGAGGTTGTCAGCATTTCTAAGTCTGACATTCCATGTAATTGACGATTTCTCGATTTATTTCTGGAGATAAATTTCATTTCACAAACTACTGTATATATTTCTGCGGGTTGATTTTCATGTCGTTAAATTCTAACCTCGATACCCTCTTTGGGCCACCATCAGTATTGCAGTCCCTTGTAATCACAGGAGTTCTCTATATTATGTCGGTTTTGCCTTCCTGTGTGATTATAATCCAAGGTATTTATTCTGTATCGGCATTTACTGCTTTGCGAAGCTGGAAGGATAACTTTTAGGTTCTCACTGTCTATAAACCCCCTATGTGTATTTTTGGAAGTAAAGCAGCATCCCATATAGTCAGTGTTAGTTTTGTATTACTAACAATCACCTCGTGTCAATCCGTTTCACTCGAAACCGAGGGTGCGCCAGTTCCAGACATTGAGCTGGCCACCAACAAAGATCCTCTCAACCAGCGCCAAAACACCGCGTCAGTTCCAAAAACCCACGTAGAAGCAACCATTACTGTATATGAATTTAATGATGTGTGGGAAAGAATTAAATTGGGCTTTCAGCTCAAGGAAGCCTACGAACATCCTGCCGTAGCAAAGCAAGTCGTCGCCTACGCTAACAATCAGCGCTTATTCGATTTAATCGCTGAACGATCCTCTCCTTTTCTTTACTGGATTGTCGAAGAAATAGAGGATCGAGGCTTACCCATGGAATTAGCACTAGTCCCAATAGTCGAGAGTATGTTTGATCCCAATGCATATTCAAGGCGACAAGCAGTTGGTCTTTGGCAGTTCATGGCGCCCACGGCACGAAGCTTTGGCCTTCAACAGGATTGGTGGTATGACGCTCGACGAGACCCCAGAGCTTCAACAAAGGCTGCTTTAGATTATCTTCAAATACTTTATGAGCAGTTTAATCAGGACTGGTTGCTAGCCTTGGCGTCCTACAACACGGGAGACGGCAATGTCCGCAAAGCCATTCGTCGCAATGGAGGACCAGCGTTAAAAGCCAATTTCTGGGAACTCCCTTTAGCCAACGAAACACGCCTATATGTGCCAAGAATTCTTGCCCTTGCTAGCGTGATTTCCGATACGAACAGTTTCGAAATAATACTTCAACCAGTTGACAACAAGGAGCCCTTGGCGATAGTTGAGATAGGAGCACAGATCGATCTTGCCCAGGCGGCGAAGCTGGCACAAATAGATTATGCCGAACTTAGGGCTCTTAATCCGGGTTATTTACAGTGGGCCACTCACCCAGAAAAACCCCAAAACCTAGCAGTACCAGTAAATAATGCTGAGCCTCTTCTAGCAAGATTAAAAGGTATAGATACAAATGATCTAGTAACTTGGGATCGCTACAAGATAGAACCTGGTGACACATTAAGCGGGATAGCCCAAAAGCTGGGAACCCGAGTAGATATTCTGAAGACAGTTAATCAAATACAAGGTACCCGGATAATTGCGGGTAATTCACTGATGGTGCCACGAACCACCGATACGAACGTTCTAACCTATTTACCAAATATTCGTACCCCAAAAGCGGCAATCATAAAAGCACCCTTGTCTTATACGGTTCGTCGAGGCGATAATTTGTGGGCCATTGCACGAAGATTTGATCTAAGATCTAAAGAAATAGCCCAGCAAAATAAATTATCTCTCGCCTCCGTTCTTCAGCCTGGCCAGATATTGGATTTAAGATTTGCGAGCAATTCCACTCACGCTATAGACAATGCCAGGGAGGTTAGCGAACCCAAGCTCTACCATGTGCAGCCCGGTGACTCCATGGCATCGATCGCAAAACAATTCGATACCGACCTCGGCACACTCTTGAACTGGAATGAGATAGCTAAACAAGATTTAATCTTTCCAGGACAGAAAATCAGAGTCTACCCTCCAGACGTAGGCATTGAATAGTTGTTTCCCGCATGACAAACACTTTCAGTAATCCGTCAACGTCTAACGAATTCTTAGGCCACCCCAGAGCGCTGGTCATCTGTTTCTTCACAGAGATGTGGGAGCGATTCAGTTATTATGGGATGCGTGCCCTTCTAATTTTTTATCTTACACAACATTTCCTCTTCTCCGACGAAGCCGCAGCTGGAATTTATGGTGCTTACATTTCATTAGTATATATAACACCTGTCATAGGTGGCATTGTGGCAGACCGTTATCTCGGACAGTCAAAGGCTGTCATACTAGGAGCACTTCTGCTGGTTGCAGGGCACATGGGCATGGCCATTGAAGGGCTGAAAGCTGTGGAGGTGACAGTTCGAGGCCAAATTGAAATTCAGCGAGACCCTTTTTATCTACAGATTTTTTATCTCTCGCTCTCGCTTATTATAATGGGCGTGGGTTTTTTGAAAGCAAATATATCAACGATGGTGGGGTCCATGTACGAGCGCTCAGATCCCCGTCGTGATGGCGCTTTCACCCTGTTCTATATGGGCATAAATCTGGGCTCGTTCTTCGGGGCAATTATTTGCGCATTTCTTCTGCAATATTACGGGTTCAGTTACGGGTTTGGTGCAGCCGGTATCGGGATGTTGTTCGGCCTAGCGGTATTTCTACGTGGGCAACATGAATTCGGAGAGATTGGCAAACCAAAAAACCCGGAATTGCTAAGACAAGCTGTGTTTCCTTTCGTAAGTCGAGAGATAATAATCTATCTTTCCACTCTGCTCGGGGTCTTAATTTTCTGGCAACTCATGCAGAATCGAGTTGTAGTAGGAGGCATTCTCGGATTTTCGTTGGTATCAATGGCCATAATTGTCATTACCTATGCTTTCACCAAATGTGAAAGACTAGATCGCAATCGAATGCTGGTCTGCCTTTTCCTTATGTGTTATCAGATTATCTTTTGGTCATTATTTGAACAGACCGGAAGCTCGCTCAATTTAATGACAGATCGGAACGTTGATCGAGTTATACTTGGTTTTGAAATTCCTGCAGCCGCTTTTCAATCAGTAAATGCTTTTTTTATAATTGTTTTAGCTCCCCTATTCAACTTGATGTGGATATCCCTCGCGCATCGCGGCTGGGAGCCTTCAACACCAATGAAATTTGCTCTTTCTCTAATTCAATTAGGGCTTGGCTTTCTGCTCCTCGTATATGGTGCTTCAATAGCGACAGACTCAACTCAAGTTGCGCTGATCTGGCTTGTACTACTTTATCTATTACATACCACCGGAGAACTTTGCATTTCTCCGGTAGGATTATCAATGACTACCAAGCTTTCTGTTCCCAGGGTGGTGGGCATGATGATGGGATGCTGGTTTCTAGCTTCAGCCGCGGGAAACTACGTTTCGGGCACCATCGCTGCTATGACCGGTTCCGATACCGTAGGAGGAGAAGTCACTGACCCTGCTGCTGCGCTCGCTAGCTATATGGAAATCTATGCCACCGCGGGTTGGTATAGTATAGGGGCCGGAGTACTAGCCGTCTTTCTAGTACCTCTCCTCAGGCACTTTATGCATGGCATCAAGTAATTCAAGCCCATTTAACCATTAAACAACGCAATTAAAGTAAAATAGCTCATAAATGTTATTTGATCAGGAGGACACAAGTCCATCATGGGATTTCTAGCAGGAAAACGTATTCTGATTCTGGGGGTTGCAAGTAAACTGTCCATCGCGTCTGGCATCGCGTCTGCTATGCACAGGGAAGGAGCTGATCTGGCATTCACCTATCAAAATGACAAACTTAAAGACCGTGTAATCAAGTTCGCTGAAGGCTGGAATTCAAATTTAGTATATCCCTGCGATGTTACGAGCGACCAACAGATCGAGGAGTTATTTTCAGCCCTCTCTGAAAACTGGAGCGCTCTTGATGGTATCGTTCACTGCCTCGCCTACGCCCCCGGACATGAATTAGATGGAGACTATGTTGATGTCACAACCAGGGACGGATTTCTCACTGCGCATGAAATCAGTTCTTATAGCTTCGTGGCTCTGGCCAAGGCAGGGAGGGCCCTTATGCACGGCCGAAATGGCTCTCTATTAACATTGAGTTACCTGGGATCAATGCGAAGCCTACCGAACTACAACGTCATGGGCCTTGCTAAGGCAAGTCTAGAAGCGAATGTCCGCTATATGGCAAGCAGCCTTGGGTCAGAGGGGACCCGTGTAAATGCTATTTCTGCTGGTCCCATCAAGACACTGGCGGCGGCGGGGATCAAAAACTTTCGTAAAATGCTCCAAAACAACGCTCGCCAAACACCATTGCGCCGTAATGTGACCACTGCGGAAGTGGGAAATGCCGCTGCATTTCTTTGCTCTGACCTGGCATCAGGGATTAGTGGTGAAATCTTATATGTAGACGGCGGTTTCAACACTACCGCAATGGGTTCACTGGAAGAGGCTACTGCAGAGTAGCTTGAAAATTACAATAAATTTTGACCTACTGCTAAAATTCTTCTCTTACTTCTCTTCTTTGAATATCTGCGTTACTTCTTAGGTTGTTCAAAAACGCCTCAAAATTGCTACTGCCTAACCCTGTACTAAGCGTTTTTGTTAAAGCATCCAGCTCATCCTGTTCCAAAGAATCGACTGCACCAGAATTGACTTGATTTAGCTCCAATAGCACAAATGTGCCGTTATCCAAAGTGATAGTTGTAAGCTCTGGAAGAGCGGTAGGCCTCGGCATACCGAAAGCCTTGGTTACAATTTCGCGATTCACTGTAAACGAATTGCGCTCGATGTCTTCCTCAACGATCCATTCTAATTCGTTTGCGTTCAATAACTCATCGAGTCCTTCGCCTCTTTCCGCGGCATCCAATAAATTTTCACCCACTTTCTGCACTTCCTCTCTCTCCATCTCAGTACGAATGATTACAGCGATTTCGGGTTGCACCTCTTCCAGGGTCGGCACTGCCGCTTCGTTGAATTCTTGAATACGTAAAACAACTGCCTGGCCAGTACCTAATTCAACAACATCACTGTTATTTCCATCTATTAAAACTTCGTCGGAAAAAGCCGCTGCGATCAATTCCTGATTAGAGAAAATTGCGCTGCCACCAGAGCGTCCTATTGGTTCGCTCTGCAAAATAGGAAGATTAAGCTCTTCTGATATCGTGAGCAAATCTCCTGTCTCAAAAGCCAAATTGGATAAATTTTGAAGCCTTTCTGCATAAATCAACTCGATTTCGGCACTTTTTTTATCACGCTCAATCCTGTCTACAACTTCTTCGTATGGCTGAAAGGAATTTACTGAATCCTCAGTAAGTTTTACCAGATGCACACCAAATTCAGTAATAATGGGGTCAGATACCTCATTCACGGCAAGTATTTCGAGAGCCTCTTCTATTTCCGACGGAAATGCGCTTCCGTCTGTATAACCTATATCACCCCCTTCTTCGGCGGAGGCGATATCGCTGGAAAACTCTAATGCTAATGCTTCAAAATCTTCCCCTTCGAGAATTCGCTGCTGGGTTTCTCTAGCTAACGTGAGAACGTCGGCTTCGGCAAGATCCGCTCCTACTTCAAACAAAATATGGGCCGCTCGTTTTTCCGATGAACCTTCGTATTCTTCACGTTCAGATTCATATTGGGCTTTTAATTCGATTTCATCGACTTCGATTTCTTCAGAAATTTCATCTTTATCCAAAATTACGTAACGTACTACTAAGCTTTCCTCATCGATAAAATCCTCCTTGTTCGATTCGTAGTATGCCGCTATCTGATCATCACTGATTGCCAAACCCAGTGTCCGTGCTCCAAGAATAACGGAGATATAACGAAAATCCCGGGTTTGACCACTAAGCTCGGCTAACCTGTTAAGTTCCGCCTCGGTCACAAAATTTGAACTGGAATATGCATTCGCGATCTGAGACAGAACAAGTTGTTGGCGCAAGAATTCTCGATATGACGCAACACTATATCCTTGTCCTGCAAGTGTACGTACCGCCAAATCAGGATTGAAAACCCCGCCAATCTGGAAAGATACAGTTTCTAACATCTGTCGGTCAATCTCATTACTGGAGATTACCATTGAAGCTTCTTCGGCTGATTGTAGGAGAATAATTTGTTCGATTAGCTGATTTAAAGCAATCTGCTCAAGTAAATCCTGGTCAATAGAATCAATTCCGGCTCCTATCGAGTTTAAAAGTTGCTGCGTATTGTTCTGAAGTTGGGCTTCTGAAATTTCCTGGCCATTGACCTCAGCAACCCCCGGCAAGGTTGTAGACCTCATTACCCCAAATAGAGCAAAAACCGCAATAATCACTCCAACAATGATTTTTGCAATTAAGCCCTGTGAATTGTCTCTAATATCTTGAAGCATTCTCTATTTCTATTGGGTCTTCTTTTCTAATAAAAATTAAAAAGGCGCATCATAGACGCGCCTTCAGTGTACAAATTGGGACGGGACAGCCACCACATCCGGCCAATAAATTGCCAAGATAGTTAATATTAAAGCGCAAAATTATGTATTAAAATCCTGCGCTTAACAACTTTCTTTAATGTGGCAGCTTAAAATATTACCACAAAGAATTAACTGATTCCTTAAGTGCCTTACCTGCCTTGAAGCTTGGTACACGAGCCGCCTTAATTTGGATCGGGGCACCTGTCTGGGGATTGCGACCAGTACGCGCTGCTCTATTCTTAGTAGCAAACGTACCAAAACCAACAAGCACAACCGGATCTCCTCTTTTCAATGAACCTGTTATCGTATCAATCATTGCATCGATGGCGCGACCTGCAGCTGCTTTTGGAAGGTCCGCACTTGTGGCAACAGCATCTATTAGTTCTGATTTATTCACATTATCCCCTTTTTACAAATTAGAAGTTGTTTTTCAATGAACGCCCAAATTTTTTAGCACCGATAAGAGAATGCTGACTTATAAAATGCACTAAATTAGTCATAAACTAGAAAAAAAGTTTGTAACTAAAAACAAAAATTTTTGAGCCCAGATTTAGTTCAGATTGTTTCCCCGAAAATTGCTCATACCCTAAGTATGTTGGGATCTTTATACCAATTGCCAGAAAGCTATGTCAACATAAAACACGCGGGATTAATGTGTATTTATGTGCTTTTCATCAGAGGCCGGATTGATATCTTCTTTCTTGCCTTTTTTTTCAGCTTTTGGCTTTGCTTTCTTGCTCAATGGAACAGGTTGATATTGCAAAGCCTTCTCCAACACCTCATCAATCCAACGTACAGGAACAATATCCAGATCCGCTTTAATGTTGTCAGGAATTTCTGCTAAGTCTCTCTCGTTATCGGCAGGAATGATTACTGTTTTAATATTTCCGCGGTGTGCCGCTAGTAATTTTTCTTTCAAGCCACCAATGCGCAACACCTGACCGCGCAAGGTTATTTCTCCAGTCATGGCCACATCAGATCGAACCGGAATATTGGTTAGAACAGAAACAAGCGCTGTGCACATGCCAACACCTGCGCTAGGCCCATCTTTGGGCGTGGCTCCTTCAGGCACATGAATATGCAGATCAAGCTTCTCATGAAAATTTGTATTCAGACCAAGGGTCTCTGCACGACTTCTCACTACAGTGAGTGCTGCCTGGATAGATTCCTGCATGACATCCCCAAGAGAGCCGGTCTTTATCGTCTTTCCTTTGCCTTCAACGGCTATGGCTTCAATAGATAATAATTCTCCGCCTACCTGTGTCCATGCTAGTCCCTTAACCTGTCCAATCTCATTTTCTTCCTCGGCCTTCTCGTAATCATATTTACGAACACCAGAATAATTTCCAAGCGTTTTGCTAGTGAGCTTGATTGGCTTAGTTTTCTCTAACATGGAATTTTCTTTTACGACCTTGCGGCAGATTTTTGCTATTTCGCGTTCCAATCCTCGCACACCCGCCTCTCGAGTGTAGTATCGAACTAGATCGCGAACAGGTTGTTCTGCGAAGACCAGCTCCAGATCGTTTAGCCCGTTGTTCTTTTTCTGCTTAGGAATTAGAAAGCGCTCAGCGATATTCACCTTTTCGTCTTCGGTATAACCTGGAATCCGAATTACCTCCATACGATCCAAAAGTGGATCGGGTATGTTCATGGTGTTTGAAGTACAGACAAACATTACATCCGACAAATCATAATCCACTTCCAGGTAATGATCGTTGAAACTGTGATTTTGCTCGGGGTCAAGAACCTCGAGCAGGGCAGATGCTGGATCACCACGATGATCCATCCCCATTTTGTCGACTTCATCGAAAAGAAACAGCGGGTTTCGCACACCGATCTTGGACAGCTTCTGGAGCAGCTTCCCTGGTAATGAGCCAATGTAGGTGCGGCGATGACCCCGGATTTCAGCCTCATCTCGAACACCGCCAAGTGCCATACGCACAAATTTACGATTCGTCGCCCGGGCGATGGACTCTCCTAGCGAAGTTTTACCAACACCCGGCGGACCAACCAGACATAGAATTGGCCCCTTAAGCTTTTTAACCCTTTTCTGGACTGCAAGATATTCGAGGATGCGTTCTTTGACCTCTTTTAGCCCGTAGTGGTCGTTTTCCAAAATCTCCTCAGCCTTGGTTAAATCAAGACGAACTTTACTGCGCTTTTTCCACGGCACATTAACCATCCAGTCCAGATAAGTGCGCACTACTGAGGCCTCCGAAGACATCGGCGACATCAATTTTAGTTTGTTCAATTCCGATGACGCCTTTTCTTTAGCTTCTTTCGACATCCCGGCTTCATCAATCCGCTGTCGAAGTTCTTCTGCCTCAGATGGCACATCTTCTAGCTCACCCATTTCCTTTTGAATAGCTTTCATCTGTTCATTGAGATAGTACTCGCGCTGACTTTTTTCCATCTGTTTTTTAACCCGGCCGCGAATTCGTTTCTCAACCTGGAACAAGTCAATTTCAGCTCCGATCAAAGCCATTAAGTGTTCAATTCTCGGTTGTAGAGAAGCCAGCTCCAGGAGATTTTGTTTTTCTTGCAACTGCAATGACATGTGCGAAGCGATTGTGTCTACCAGCCTGCCCGGTTCATCGATACTAGAGATAGATGTCATTACCTCAGGAGGAATTTTCTTGCTTAGCTGCACATACTGGTCGAACTGAGATAAAAGTGACCGAATAAGCACAGCTGATTCCTTCTCCGGCATGTCCTCTGTTGGGAGAATATCTGTTTCAACCTTGAAGTAATTTTCTTCGAAATCTACATTGCTTATCTTTGCCCGATCCAATCCTTCTACAAGTACTTTGACAGTACCATCGGGGAGCCGAACCAACTGCAATATGGTTGCCACTGTGCCAATAGAAAATAAGTCGTCAAGGCTAGGTTCATCTTCGTTAGGGTTTTTTTGAGCCACCAGTAAAACCTGTTTATCGGCGCTCATCGCTACTTCCAGAGCCTTTATTGATTTAGGGCGCCCAACAAACAGAGGTTGTACAATCAATGGATACACCACAACGTCTCTAAGCGGAAGTAGAGGAAATGTTGCCTGATTTGAAAGTTCAGCGGACATAGTTAAAACCACCCTTGATAGCCTTATAGAACCGTATCACAGAAATGGAGCCGAGCCCGCAATAAATCAAGGGCCGACAGCTAGATTATTCATCGGCAGCCGATTTGCTAGGCTGTTCTACATTCTCGTACATCAACAACGGATCAGATTCCCCCTCTATAACTGCCGCATCGATGATGACTTTGCTAACATCTTTGAGGGAAGGAATTTTATACATACTATCTAATAGCACTGCTTCCATTATTGAACGCAAGCCTCGCGCACCTGTCTTCCTTTCTTGCGCTTTTTTCGCGATGGCATTTAAAGCATCTTCCCGAAATTGAATTTCGACGTGTTCCATCTCAAACAGCTTGAAGTACTGCTTAGTAAGAGAGTTTTTTGGCTCGCGAACAATCCTTACCAGAGCTTCAAGATCTAACTCGTCGAGGGTGGCGATCATAGGTAGCCGACCGACGAATTCGGGAATCAGGCCATACTTCACCAAATCCTCGGGTTCAACTTCCCGCAGTGTTTCACCTAATTGCGTATCGTTATTATGGCTTCTGACTTCGGCTGTAAATCCTATGCCGCCCTTGTCAGATCGATCGCGGATAATCCTATCCAATCCGGAAAACGCCCCGCCACAAATAAATAATATATCGGATGTATTGACTTGTAGAAATTCTTGCTGCGGATGTTTGCGTCCCCCCTGAGGAGGCACTGAAGCTATTGTGCCCTCAATTAATTTTAATAAGGCCTGCTGCACACCCTCACCCGAAACGTCACGTGTAATTGACGGGTTGTCGGACTTCCGAGATATTTTATCAATTTCATCGATGTAAACGATACCAATCTGAGCTTTCTCTACATCGTAATCGCATTTTTGCAGTAACTTCTGAATAATGTTTTCAACGTCTTCACCGACATATCCTGCTTCTGTGAGAGTGGTCGCATCGGCGATAGTGAACGGAACATCTAGAAGCCTCGCCAGGGTCTCTGCCAATAAGGTTTTACCTGTGCCCGTCGGCCCGATCATCAAGATATTGCTTTTGCCGAGCTCAACCTCTTGATTGGCTTTATCATAGTTAAGGCGTTTGTAGTGATTATAGACCGCCACCGACAACACTTTTTTAGCACTCTCTTGTCCGATAACGTAGTCGTCGAGAATATTCTTAATTTCTTCCGGGATAGGCAATTTGCGGATAGCAGAATCCGCGTCCTTTTCTTGGATTTCTTCCCGGATGATATCGTTGCACAAATCTACACATTCGTCACAAACGAAAACAGAGGGTCCTGCGATGAGCTTTCGCACCTCATGTTGGCTTTTCCCGCAAAAGGAGCAATACAGCAACTTGCCGTTATCATCTCCCTTACTGTGGCGATCGTCAGACATAATTTTTCAAAGCCTATTTTTACATTCTCAATAAAACATCTAAAAATTTCCAACTAATTTTTACAATTACGCGGTAACTTCTGGCAGAGTGTCGAACGTGCTCCCGTTGCGGATACGTTTAAACCCCCTGTCTATAATACAATTCCCACAAGCCCTCATAAAATGAAGTGAAGCGACCTAAATTGCAAGCCAAACCTTTTCAATTAATTTAGATTCCGAAGGTTTACTCTTCCAACTTAGATATCTCACTCTTTTTATTATCTTCTCTTCGCGCAATTACTTTATCCACTAAACCGTAATCAAGCGCCTCTTTGGCGCTCAGGAAATTGTCTCGCTCCGTATCCCGGGCTATGGATTTTTCCGATTGGCCTGTATTTATTGAAAGTAAAACATTAAGTAATCTTCTTAACTCTATGATTTCATTCGCTTGTATTTCAATATCTGATGCTTGGCCTTGAGCCCCACCGCTTGGCTGATGAATCATCATCCGAGAGTGCGGAAGAGCTAGGCGTTTACCCTTGGCCCCACCTGCCAACAACATGGCACCCATACTGGCTGCCTGCCCCACACACATGGTACTAACGTCAGGTTGGATGAACTGCATCGTATCGTAGATAGACAAGCCTGCCGTGATTGAGCCTCCAGGTGAATTTATGTAGAGATGAATATCCTTGTCTGGATTCTCTGACTCAAGAAACAAAAGTTGGGCGACAATAAGATTGGCCATGTGATCTTCAACAACGCCAGTCATGAAGATGACTCGATCCTTAAGTAATCGAGAATAAATATCGTAGGAACGCTCTCCCCGAGCCGTTTGCTCTACAACGATTGGTACCAATGCGGCTTTGGATTGTGAAGTTTTGACCATAATGAAATCCTGTAAATTCTGACTGGTCTTAGCTGCTCTAGCAGTTACATCTCCTACGAGACGCCTCTATAGCCAAAATAGTCAGCCGGTTTAACGCAAATCTTGAGTACTTTGGCGTTCAGCTAATAGCGGGCTCAATCAACATCAACTGATGTCTGTTTGATCACTCCTGGGTTCTGGCTCCATAATTTCTTTATAGGAAACCTGCTCGTCGGTAATACTGGCCTGCTCGATAATGTAGTCAAAAACCTGATCTTCCAGTACTGCCGATTCGATCGCGGCCAATTGTTCCTTGTTACCGTAATACCAGTTAATTACATCATCAGGCGACTCATAGGTCGATGCCAATTCCTCGACAGACTCTCGAACTCTGGCTGGTTCTGCCTGTAATTTTTGCTGCTGTATGACTTCTCCTAATACCAAACCCAATATAACACGCCGCCCAGCTTGTTCCTGAAAAGGTTCATCGGGAAGCGTAGAAAGATCGACTTCCTTGTTACCGCCCATTTGTTGAAAAGCCTGATTTTTCAATTGTTCAACTTCCGCCATAATAAGAGCTTCCGGGAGAGCGATATCTACCAATTCAATAACAGCATCCACAATCTTGTTTTTGAATTTCTTACGACTTGTTGTTTTCATCTCGCGAGTCATATTGTTGATAATTTCTTCACGAAAAGCACTCTCACCTCCTTCTTCTACGCCGAAGCTACGAAAAAACTCTTCATCAGCCTCTGGGAGGATTTGTTTGCTCACTGAGTTAAGCTTTATATCAAATTGGACTGCCTGACCTGCTAATTCTTCATTGTGATACTGTTCAGGAAACTGAAGATCTAGGGTGATTGATTCTCCAATCTTCCGATCTAAAATGCCTTCCTCAAATCCGGGAATCATGCGCCCCGAACCGAGTTCCAGGTTGGTTCCTGTCATTTGACCGCCTTCGAATTCTTCCCCATTTTTCTTACCAACGAAATCGATATTAACCATATCGTTTTCCTGAGCTGCCCGGTCAACTTTCTCCCAGGTCTGCCGCTGATGACGCAGAGTTTCAATCATTTCATCGACATCAGAATCGCCTATTTCTGCATGGAGTGTAACCTCCTCAATCTTAGAAAAATCCGGTAATTCAACTTCAGGATAAACTTCAAACACTGCTGAAAACTCGAAGTCTTCCCCTTCCTTCAAATTTCCAGCCTCAATCTGTGGCTGACCAGCAGGCTTCAAACTTTCCTGGTTCAGAGCTTCGAAGTAACTCTGATTCATTAATTCGCCAATAACTTCCTGCCGCACACCTTCCCCAAATTTAGTCTTTACAACCTTGAAGGGAACTTTCCCTTTTCTAAATCCTTTAAGCTGGATAGTCTTTGCTGTTTCTTGTAGTCGCGCATTCACAGCCGTTTCAACCCTTTCACCGGGTATGGCTATGGTCATTTTCCGTTTTAATCCTTCATTAGTTTCAATAGAAACTTGCATTTAGAGCCTCTTCATTCACAGACTACTCTGGTCCATGAGTTATTAGTTGAAAAATGGTGGTGCTATTAAACAGCAAAGATTCAAGGTGAATGGGTATAATGCCGAAAAATGGATACTGATTAGTAAAAAAAATTCAATGAGTTATTAAGCTTCAGCCAGACCGCGAAGTGCGCGATTTTCCCATATAGATATATCAACTTCAATCCATGGGTCAGTAGCTAGAAAGAAAGGAAAAGTAAGCTGCCGGCGTTTTTAGATGAATTTTCTCAGCCAGAAATTATTACTAATCAAATTTTACAGAATGAGACCGGGGAAAACCTTAATAATTACACTTGCACACGATGATACAACGACAGCAAATTACCGGCGTCATACTAGCAGGCGGGAAATCATCACGAATGGGTTTTTGTGACAAGGCCCTCATCAGATTAGGTGGCACTCCTCTCATTGAGCATGTCATCAGAAATAGTAGTAACCAAGTAGGCCAACTGGTAATTAGCGCGAATCGAAATTCTGAAAAGTTTGAATACCTAGAACTGCCTCTAATTCCAGATATCAAACAGGCCTATGCTGGCCCATTGGTGGGAATTTTAAGTGCAATGTACTGGATGATATCCGTGGGGAAAACTCCTGACTCAACTTATTTAGCATGCTTCCCAGCTGATGTACCTTGGTTTCCCGACAGTTTGATAAAACAGCTAACACGAGCATTAGAAACCCAATGCAAACGGGTAGCATGGAGTGAAAGCCGCGGGCAAGTGCAACCGCTGTTTTCACTATGGTCTCTCGAGACTCTGCCCGTTATTGAGCAAGCCGTTGCAAATGGCCAGTTCGGACCGAAATTAATTATGCCGTTAATTGATAATGTACTAGTAAAATTCAAAAATACTGACCATCGGCATTTTTTAAACATTAATACGAAAAAATCACTCCAGGTAGCCGAAAGTTTCATCAAAACATGAAATATTTTTGATTTTTATTGGAACCAATTTTTTTTTGTTCGTTTAAAAACATTTCCTATCCCATTGTTTCAACACGAAAAACAATGGCCCTCATGTTTCAAAAAGAATCGATATCTCATTGAATTAATTGCATTATTTTTGTTGTTTAAAATACGTACAAACCACTTTATTCAAGGGAGGTGGCATATTTTTTGCGTTCTTTAAATATTAATTCGTTACGATTATGTTACTAGTACTCGCTAGCTTAGGGTTACACACTGATTTTACAGTCAGAGCTGATAACTCATTAGCTGCAACCTTAAGCTAGCGGAGACCAATTCTGCTTGAGGGATTCACAGCTCTTATTCTTTCTTTTGAAATACTAGAGAAGTAGAGTTTATGCAATAGCGTAATCCGCTTTCTGGTGGGCCATCGGGAAATACGTGGCCAAGATGGGAATCACATTTTCTGCATACCACCTCGGTCCGAATCATGCCGTGAGAATAGTCCGCTTGCTCGGTAATATCGTTTTCAGAGGAGGGCCCGTAAAAACTCGGCCAGCCCGATTCTGAATCATATTTAGCTTCAGATGAAAAAAGAGGCACCCCACAAGCTCCACAGTGATACATGCCCTGATCCTTTAAATTCCAGTACTTACCACTAAATGCAGGCTCAGTACCCTTCTCTCTGAGCACACGGTAGCTCTCCGCCTCTAATTCTTCGCGCCACTGGGATTCGCTTTTTGTGATCTTGTTCGTTGTATCAGAATTTTTTGTCATTGCTTACAATCACCATTTCTTGTCTAACATAACTTATTGTAGAATATGAACTTTCGAGCCTGAAGTGTTGCGCTTAATACTTCGCTCTTCCGTTTAGTCACTATTCCGTTAACCCAAGATTTTATCGGAATCGAAAAACAGTTACATCAACTCCTGCAAAGCCGACAACTCTATTATGAAACAGATCGAACCTGTAACAGCAATCAGCCCCGATAACATTGAGCAATCTCATAAGCTCGATAATATTTGCTACGATATTCGTGGTCCAGCTCTAGAAGAAGCAAAAAAGCTAGAAGACGAAGGCCACCAGATATTGAGACTCAACATAGGTAACCCAGCTGCTTTCGGCTTCAATGCCCCAGACGAAATCCTGATTGATGTTGTCCAGAATCTTCATTATGCGCAAGGCTACAGCGACTCCAAAGGCCTATATTCAGCTCGCAAGGCCATCATGCAAGAATGCCAGAGATTACAAATCAATAATGTCAATATCGAAGATATATACTTGGGTAACGGCGTAAGCGAACTGATCACTATAGCGATGCAAGCGCTGCTTAACGATAGCGATGAAGTATTGATCCCAGCTCCTGATTACCCACTATGGACCGCGGCGGTAAGTTTAAGTGGTGGGAAACCAATACATTATTTGTGTGATGAACAGGCAGATTGGTACCCTTCAATTACAGACATCGAATCAAAAATTACAGCCCGCACTCGGGCCTTGGTTATCATTAATCCGAACAACCCAACGGGCGCTGTCTACAGCCGAGAAATTTTGTTAGATCTTATTGACCTGGCTCGTAAGCACAAACTAATCCTATTTGCCGATGAAATCTATAGCAAGATTGTGTACGACGATTCTAGGTTTTTTCCAGCGGCTTCTCTGTGTGACGACCTTTTTATTGTCACCTTTAACGGTTTATCAAAATCCTATCGACTGGCGGGATTTCGTTCCGGTTGGATGATTTTAAGCGGGCCCAAGAATGGAGCTGAGAGCTATATTGAGGGCCTCGAAGTTCTCACCAATATGCGCTTGTGCGCAAATGTACCAGCTCAGCTCGCTGTGCAAACTGCGTTGGGTGGTCATCAGAGTATTAACGAGTTTGTCTTGCCCGGAGGGCGGCTCCGACAGCAACGAGATTTGTCTTGGGAGTTGTTAAACCAGATCCCGGGTTTGACCTGTGTCAAACCTACAGGGGCGATCTATATGTTCCCTCGGCTGGACCCAGCTGTGTATAAAATCGAAGATGATTTGGCTCTGGTAATGGATATTCTCCACCAGGAAAAAATCCTTGTAGTACAGGGGAGCGCTTTCAATGTTGGCGACAAGCAGCACTTACGTCTGGTATTTCTGCCCAATGAAGATGAGCTTAAGAAAGCAATTGGGAAGATTGATCGCTTATTAGCAAATTACCGAACCACTTAATAAAACTTAACCCCCAAAACTTGCAGTACGACCCGCTGCATTTCTGTTAGATTGGTTCCTGGTAGCATTATCTCATTGAATTCTCTTCGCCCTACCATATTGCGGCGAAGCTGATCAAAAGCATCGGCAATATTTTCATGTTTGTGGGATTCTTTGAATTTTTCGCTAAGGCTGCATAATGGAAAGAGTTCCAATACGATTGCCCATGGATCTTCTTTTAAATTACCAGTTATCTTAACTTCCTTATCTTTCTCGCATATAGTTTGACTTTGTACTGGCAAACCAAATTTTTTCTGAATTTGCTCAAAAATACGTACCATCGCAGTTCTTTTCGCTTCCATGCTATATCCGGCAATATGTGGTGTTGCAATATCCACCCTTTGAACTAAAGCAGAATTGGTAACTGGCTCGTTTTCCCAAACATCGACGATACAGGTAAGATCGGGTCGCTGATCCAAAAGCTCCACCAGGGCATTTTCATCAACTACAGACCCCCGGCAGGTATTTATCAGTAGAGCCGACTGGGGTAATGCCGATAAACGCTCAAAATTTAGCAGCCCATAGGTTGCATGCTCGTTGTCTTTAGTCAATGGCACATGCAAGGAAACTACGTCACATTGCATTATTGCTTCTATGGGGCAGTATTTCTCGAGCGCAGGCTCAGTAACCGAATCTTGCAAGGGAGGGTCGCAAATAAGCACTTCAACATTTAATCGTCTTAACTTCTCCGCAAATAATCCACCTACATGGCCTCCCCCTACAATACCCACTTTGCAATCTTCCAGGACGAGAGATTTCATTTTGATGCAGTAAGCGAGAGCAGCGAAACAATAGTCTACTACTGCGTTGGCATTACTGCCCTTAGCATCAGCAAAGGCTATACCTTTATTTTCCAGATAAGTATTATCAATGTGGTCGGCACCACTCGTGAACGTACCTACAAATTTGATACTGGAAGCTTCTAAAAGATCAGCGTCTACCCGTGTAATAGATCGTACTAGCAGGGCTTCCGCATCTTTCAAGTGACTCTTATTAAGTTCTCGTCCCGGAACAAGTACCAACTCGCCGATTCTCTCAAAAGTCGTCTGCACACCATACAAATTGGTATCTGCAACTATCTTCATAGGAAATTTACTGTTTGCTAACTCGATGAGCTAAAGTCATTAGCCGCTCCCGGTCTCGCGTCCTGAATTTGTAATTCTTGAGAAAGTCACCAAACAAACCTTTATTCATTTGTTCCGGCTTTAACTCTTCTAACACGACGTGGCCAAATGACTCTTCTGGATCCTCAACATTGCAAATAATAGTCGCTAGAACTTTGCTTAGCTTCGCTAGTTCACAGTGCTCCCTCAGTAACTCTGTTAGGCGCCCAGCCCCGCGGATAGGTAAATCTCTTACTTTATCGAGATTCCCATAGATAGCTTCCAGTGATGAAAATCTATTCAATAGCTCCTTAGCTTTTACCGGTCCAACCCCTGGAATACCGCTAATGCAATCGACCGAATCACCACTGAGCCCTAGATAATCTGGAAACTGTTCCGGAAAAATACCGAACTCGTCTACGACGTTAGCACGGAATCGCTTACGATTGTTACCATAGTCCCATAAGCAATCAGCTTCTTTTTGTAGCAATTGAACAAGATCTTTATCGCGCGAAATAATGTGGACATCACAATCGCTTTCTGCGCGAACCCTATTCGCAATTGTGCCTATAATATCGTCTCCTTCGTATACTTTACTCACAAAAGATGCCAGCCCTATTATGGAACAGAACTCACTACACCCTGTTAACTGCATTTCAAGGTTTTCATCGGGTAATTCACGGTTCGACTTATAATTTCCGCAGAGCTTGTGTCGGAATCCACAAAACAAACTTGCATCGTGGGCAACGGCCACATGACTAGGCTGAACACGGCGCATAAACTGAAACAGGAAACTCATAAACCCATACAACGCACTTAAATCTTTTCCATTTTCATCATGGCACTCGACGTAAGGGGAGAAATGGGCTCTGAAAATATAAATAGAAGCGTCTATCAAGTAGACTGGGGCCGGAGTTAGCGAATGACTCACTGACCTGTATCCTTTAGTCAGGTTTTTTTTTAATTATGTAGAAGTACTCTTCATCTTTTTTCCCGGTTTCTAGTAATTCATGTCCAAGATAAAGACAAAACTTTGGAATATCTCGAGTTGTTGACGGATCGGTGGCCCTTAATTTCAAAAATTCTCCAGGGCTTAAGTCTCGAATTTTGTTGTGCAATAGCATTACCGGCTCCGGACAGTATAACCCCGTTGCATCTAGTTCTTGATTTAGCGCTACGCCATCCCTTTGCTTTACTTTTTTATTCAAATTCGCCGGTATTCTCTCAGAGGTTACTTAATGGGAAACAAATTGCAGGTTTCTGTCTCGGTATCAAAGTTTATCTTAATCTCTCCTTGCAGTAACTGCTGATGAATTTGTTCTATTTTTTGTTCAAATGTATATTCTGTTACACCATATTCTGTTCCTTCACGGGTAATATATTCCTCAATTATGGCCCTGAGAGCTTCTTCCGAAAGTTTGGTATAAGGGATTAACATTATTTACTGTGATCTTAGAATCCCACTAAGACCGCCAAGTAGACAGTAAAACACCTAAACGAGCTCTGCCACATCCAGGCGGCGCTTAAACTCTCGCTCTATATGCAGATCCCGGAAAGGAAAAAGACCGACATCTGCCAGCTGGGAGAGGGAAATGTTGGTAATACTGCGAAATATTGACTCTATTCGACCTGGGTTCTTTTTATCCCATTGTCGTAGCATAGACTTGATAGACTGTCGTTGAAGATGGTTTTGGCTTCCACACAGGTCACAAGGAATGATCGGAAAGTTCATAAGTTTGGCATAACGATCAATCTCCAATTCCTTGCAATAGGCAAGCGGCCGAATAACTATATTACGTTTGTCATCACTCAACAGTTTTGGAGGCATTGCACTGAGATTTCCCCCATAAAACATATTAAGAAAAAGTGTTTCTACTATATCGTCACGATGATGACCCAGAGCAATTTTGTCGGCTCCTAAAGATTCAGCGTAGTTATACAGAATGCCACGACGCAATCTCGAGCAGAGCCCGCAATATGTTTTCCCTTCCGGTATCTTTTTCTTAACTATTGAATATGTATCCTGTTCAATAATTTTGTAATTAATTTGTAATTCTTCTAAATATTGGGGTAATACATGCTCAGGGAATCCAGGCTGTTTCTGGTCAAGATTCACTGCGTGAATCCGAAACTTAATCGGCGCATATTTTTGCAAGCTCTGAAGGATATTTAAAAGGGTATAAGAATCTTTTCCCCCAGAAATGCACACCATTACCAAATCACCATCCTCGATCATATTGAAATCAACAATGGCGCGCCCAACATCTCGCCGCAGATTTTTTTGGCTCCTGTTAAGCTCAAACTGATCTTTTTTTATAGTCACGCAAATCTCCGTAGGCTGGAAATTAAATCCGCTCCAAGACTGTCGCTATACCCTGACCTAGCCCGATACACATAGTGGCGAGGCCCAAGTCCACATCCTTTTCCTCCATATTATTGAGCAGAGTGGTTGTAATCCGGGTACCAGAACAACCAAGAGGATGACCAAGTGCGATTGCCCCTCCCTTGAGGTTTACTTTGTCGTCGACGACGTCTAGTAATTCAAGATCTTTCAGCACCGGAAGCGATTGAGCGGCAAAAGCTTCATTCAACTCTACACAGTCGATATCGTTTATAGTTAAACCAGCTTTCCTAAGCGCTTTCTGAGATGCAGGAACAGGACCATATCCCATAATAGAGGGATCCACACCGGCATAAGCCATAGACCTAACTCGAGCTCTGATCTTCAGATTCAACGACCGCGCTCTTTCAGCCGAAACCAACAGCATGGCTGAAGCTCCGTCTGAAATCTGAGAGGAGGTTCCCGCGGTGACAGTTCCATTAGCAGGATCGAACACTGGCCGCAATTGAGCAAGACTTTCCAAGGTAGTCTCGGCCCGAATAGTTTCATCATGCTCTATAAGAGTTTTAAAACCCTCGCCGTTGTGTCCCTCAATTGGCACTATTTCATCTGTAAATCCACCAGAACCACGGGCCTGATCGGCAAGCTTATGCGAGCGTACCGCAAATTCGTCCTGTAGTTCGCGGCTGATACCGTGCATTTTAGCGAGCACTTCAGCGGTTACTCCCATCATCCAAGAAGCTTTGGCGATATGCTTTGACGCTTTTGGATTGGGTATTAACCCATGTGTCATTGTTACGTGCCCCATATGTTCGACACCACCTACAATAAACTGGTCACCATTGTCACTCTGAATTGCGGTGGCCGCTGTATGCAGAGCCGACATGGAAGAACCGCACAGCCGGTTTACTGTCTGACCACAAGTTGAATGAGGTAATACCGACATCAAGACAGCATTTCGCGCAATATTCCAACCTTGTTCAAGAGTCTGATTAACGCAGCCCCAGATAACATCTTCCATTTCCTCGGCTTTAACAGATGGATTTCGCTCTACTAGGATATCGATAAGTCGGGCCGAAAGCTCTTCAGCACGCACATTCCTGAATGCGCCTTCCTTGGAACGAGCCATTGGCGTCCTTATTCCATCGACAATCACCGCATCTCTATCATTCAAATTCATCCTTTTCTCCCTAGCTTTATACGTAGTAGGTTTCGCCGGCGGCTGCCTTAGCTCGCATTTTTTCGGTAGGCTTATAGATTTCACCAAGCTCACTATATTTATCCGCCTTTTCACAGAAAGCAGCAATGCCTAGACTGTCTATATACCGCAAGGCACCACCTCGAAATGTCGGGAATCCTAGACCTAAAACCAAACCCATATCCGCTTCGATCGGTGTTTCAACGATACCATCTTCTAGGCATCGCACCGTTTCCAGGCACATTGCTAACATCATCCGCTCAATAATTTTTTCATCACTGCAATCGCTTGAACCAGACTGAGCTCCAGCTATTAGTGAGCCTGCTTCTGGATTTTGTAGTTTCTTTGGCTTACCTCGTTTGTCAGGTTCATAAAGATAAAAGCCTTTACCCGTTTTCTGCCCGAAATATTTCCTTTCATAAAGCCTGTCGATAGCACTATCAAATGTTATGATCATACGCTCGAAACCTGCCGCCATTACTTCCTGACAATGAACGGCGGTATCAATTCCGATCACATCCAGAAGATACGCCGGTCCCATCGGCCAACCGAAAGCTTCTAGTGCCTTGTCAATCTGGCGAAAGTCTGTACCTTCGTGAATTAATTGGGAAAAAGCACCAAAGTAGGGGAACAAAATGCGGTTCACGAGAAATCCGGGGCAGTTGTTTACTACGATCGGCGTTTTACCCATCTTCCTCGCATAAGCGACAGCAGTCGCGACAGTCGTCTCACTGCTGCGGGCACCACGTATTACCTCTACTAGAGGCATAGCTGATACTGGATTGAAAAAGTGCATCCCGCAAAAGTTTTCCGGCCGTTTAAGAGATATTGCTAGTTCATCCACCGAGATAGTCGAAGTATTGGTAGCGATAATGGTGTCGTTACGGACCTGTTCCTCAAGTTCAAACAGTACCTTTTTCTTTAAATTTGTATTTTCGATAACGGCTTCCACCACAATATCGGCCCTATCAAAACCCTCATAGGTTAAAGTAGGTTGAATATTGGAAATCAGGTTGACCATCCTGGCGGAATCCATTTTCCCTCGAGACACCTGTTTATTTGCCAATTTATACGCCTCACTCATACCCAGATCGATTCCTTCCTGAACAATATCTTTCATAAGGATAGGGATGGCTTTTAATGCTGATTGGTAGGCAATACCACCACCCATTATGCCAGCCCCTAGCACGGCCGCCTGTCTGATCTCTATTGCACTGGCAATAAGTTTTTTGCTTTTGCCGGACAAGAACTGGTCATTGAGAAACATCTGTACTAAGTTGGCCGCAACCTTAGACTTGGCAAGCTTTACAAAGCCCTTGTGCTCGGCCTCCAATGCTCCCGCCCTATCCAGAGTCGCCGCATTCTTCATCACTTGTATGGCGGTAACTGGCGCTGGATAATGAATACCTGCCTTTCTGCCCACCATCCCCTTTGCCGAGTCAAAAGCTACATTCATTTCAATCGGCGTAAGGGTCAATGCAGAAGTTTTGCGTTGACGTATTTTTTTATAGTCAAACTTACCCTCATTGCATTGTTGAATGAGAGTCACTGCCGCCTCCAATAACTTTTCTTCTTCTACAATTGCATCTAATAAACCTTCTTCGAAAGCTTGTTGAGACTTAATGTGGGAACCACTACTTATCCATTGATTTGCGTTATCAGCACCTATCAACCTTGGCATGCGCACGGTACCTCCAAATCCCGGAAGGATACCAAGCCGAACCTCTGGGAAGCCCACCACTGCGCCGCTAGTACCAATTCGATAGTCCGTGCAAATTGCCATTTCAAATCCGCCGCCGAGCGCGAAACCGTTTATGAGGCTTACTGTGGGGACCGGTAAGTCTTCGATATTATTAAATATTTTGTTACCGCCCTCCAACCAATCCATTATCTGATCTTCAGATTCGCTGAATTTCGCAATAAATTCAGTAATGTCAGCTCCCACAATAAAGGCAGACTTGGCACTGGAAAAAATCACACCTTCAATATTAGTATTTTGAAGTTTAGCTACCGCCGCCTGCAGTTCTTCCAAAGTCTGCTGGTTGAACTTATTAACCGAGGATCCTTCCAAATCAAAGACTAGATGAGCGATGCGAGATGGCAACAAATCCACTGTTAACGCCTTGCCTTGATAAATCATCTTGCTCTCCAATTACTTTCAGCTATAGCCCGTTACTCAGGGGGCCGCATTATACCTTTGGCCCAGATGATTAAGAAGACTCGGGTACAGCTAGCCCCTGATGATTTGAGGTATCATTTGTAGCATTAAGGTATCCTCGGGGAGAAAGCCTGTGAGAGCATTACTCATAACTCTGTTGCTGCTTACGAGCATAGCGCGGGAAAGCTTAGCCGCGGAAAATGGCGTGATAATTCTTTATCACCACGTAGCCACCAATACACCTTCCTCAACTAGCATCTCTCCGGATGATTTCAGAGCACACCTTGAATACTTGCGCGATAATCAATTTAACGTAATTCGGCTAGATTCACTCATTGAAAATTTAAAAAACAATCGCCAGCTTCCAGATCGGGCTGTTTCTATCACATTTGATGATGGATATTTATCCATATATGAAGAGGCTTTTCCTCTACTTCAATCCTTTGATTTTCCGTTTGCGTTATTCGTGAGCTCCGATCCACTCAATCGTAACCAGGCAAATTACATGAGCTGGGAACAGGTGAGGGAAATGTCCGAAGCCGGTGCTCTTGTTGCTAACCATATGGTAGAGCACCCTTATATGCTCAATCGATTCGATGGTGAGGGACAGGAACAGTGGCTAGAGCGGCAGCGCGCCGAATTACTGGTAGCGGAAGAAACAATTACCCGAGAAACCGGTCAATCACATCGGTACTTGGCCTACCCCTACGGCGAATTTAATCCGGCAATCAAGTTGATGCTTGCAGAACTTGATTTCATAGGACTAGCACAAAATTCCGGAGCAGTCGGGTTTAATTCAGATTTTCTCGCCCTGCCTCGCTATCCTCTAGCTAGCATTTACGCAAACCTGGACACGGCCAGTACAAAGTTTGATACCAAGGCTTTTAACGTAAGGCTGGTAAGCCCGAAATCTCCAGTGGTCACCGTTCGGAACCCCTCTGTTACGTTGCAATTTGGCCCCGGTAACTACAGCTTTTCGCAGATAGCATGTTTCGCCAACAGTCAGTCTATTCCAATGAACTGGCTGGATCGAGAAGCAGGACTGGTAGAACTGGTTCCTGATCAGGAATACAGTGGAAGACGCTGGCGATATATTTGCACAGCTCCAGATCCAGGAACTAACAGCTACTATTGGTACTCAGTTCAATGGATACATTCGGAAAACTAGAAGTTTCTAACCGTCATCTCTCAAGAGAAGATTATTCTGGATAATTAGGTTTTGAAGCTCATCCACGTAAATATCACCACGTTCCGAATATCGATCCAGCCCATACGCCAACCTCACTGGGTCAAGCTCCCCTTGCCGCTGACGCATGC
>Ga0208881_1000039_pt1 | contig 39950 bp, 41 predicted proteins | sample Knorr_S23_td_AAI_FD_185610 | JGI IMG/M metagenome (GOLD analysis project Ga0208881, IMG submission 185610) | Marine microbial communities from Southern Atlantic Ocean transect - Knorr_S23_td_AAIW_ad_876m_LV_B (SPAdes) (version 2) | ecosystem: Environmental > Aquatic > Marine > Oceanic | place... | reverse complement strand
CAATTGACGGGCCTGGAATGGTTGCATTCCGACCGCTGGATCAATCACAATTTTTGAGATTTTTTCAGGCGTTTCTTCTGCAACTTTCTCAATATCCATACCGCCTTCAGTAGATGCAATTAAGGTAACTTTTTGAGAAGTCCTATCTAGAACAATACTGAAGTAAAGTTCTTTCGCGATGTCACTAGCCTCTTCAACATAAATACTAGAAACCATCTTGCCTTCGGGGCCAGTTTGATGGGTAACTAGGTTATTACCAAGAAACTTATCACAAAATTCTGCAATCTCTCGTTGGCTTGAGCATATCTTTACGCCACCTGCTTTACCACGTGCGCCAGAGTGAAGTTGAGCCTTTACAACCCATTTATCGCCACCTAACTCATTGGCTTGATAAATTGCCCCAGTTGCTGAATGCGCAACACCGCCCTTAGGTATTGGTACGCCATATTCTGCTAATAACTTCTTGGCTTGATATTCATGAATATCCATATTTAACCTTTTAGTTTTGCTTGAATTGCATTATCGGTATTAACGATATTTTCTGCCATCTTCGCGGAAGCTGCATCGATCATTCGACCGTTTAATTGAGCCGCACCGCGACCCGCCTTTGCGGCCTCGTCCAAAGCGATGAGAATTTGTTTTGCGTGAGATACCTCTGATTCCGGAGGAGTATATACCTCATTCGCCAGTTCAATTTGTGATGGATGAATCGCCCACTTCCCTTCAAAACCAAGAGCGGCTCCCCTTCTCGCAGCATCTTTGTATGATTCGGGATCATTAAAGTCACCAAAAGGGCCGTCAATTGGGCGTAAACCATAGGCACGGCAAGCGACCAACATTTGAGATAGTCCTGCATGCCACTGGTCACCAGGATAGTCTGGATTTAAACCACCTATAACGGTCGTACGTGCTCGACAACTTGCAGCATAATCAGCGACACCAAAGTGCATCGCCTCAAGACGCTCATCACGTCCACATTTAGCGATATCCATGACGTTAGCCATACCAAGTGTTGTCTCTATCAGAACTTCAATTCCAATACGATTTTTAAAACCTTTGGAAGTTTCAATTTGATTAAGCATTGCAGAGAGCATATAAACATCTGAAGCCGTTCCAGCTTTAGGAAGTAAGATGGTATCAAGATTTTCACCAGCTTGCTCAACCACCTCAACTACATCACGATACATATAGTGGGTATCAATACTGTTAATACGGACAGAGATAGTCTTTCCATGACCTCGCCAATCTAAATCATTAAGGGCATCAATAACATTTTTACGGGCAGGAACTTTATCATCTGGAGCTACAGCATCCTCTAAATCCAAAAATACATAGTCTGCAGGACTATTTAAAGCCTTTTCAAACATTTTTGGACTAGACCCAGGTACCGCTAATTCGCTACGTTGTAGTCTTTGTCTTACAGACTCATAAATCATGTGACTCATAAAATATCCTTATATATTAATTCATTCAAAGCTGTCATGAAGTACAACTATAACAATAAAAAAACTTAGTAAGTTGAGTAATTATAAAAGCCAGTATAGGTCAAATCAATTGTACTAATTTAACAGCCCAGAAATTTTCTTTATGTTGGCTTAAAGTTGCACTACCTAAGAGGTTTAGGAAACCTATTACTATATTTGAATCTAGTGATAAAAAATAATCTTGCTCTTAAAAAAAATTCATTCTATAACTTTGTTGGCCAATATTTTTCTAACGGAAAGCTTGGTGGAATACGGGTATTAGCAAAAAAAAATACTTAAATATATCAAGTGTTAACTTTAAACTAATTAAAAGTGGCGTCCCGTAGGAGATTCGAACTACCTGTTTCCAGGATGAAATCCTGGCGTCCTAGGCCACTAGACGAACGGGACAAAGGGTTTTAAATAGTATTATAATTAAATGTGGTGAATTATAATTCACTTCATTTAATCAAAAAATTTGGTATCGCGTAGGGGAATCGAACCCCTCTTGCCAGGATGAAAACCTGGAGTCCTAACCGATAGACGAACGCGACATTAAAACTTTAATTGCTTGGTGGAGCTAGGCGGGATCGAACCGCCGACCTCTTCACTGCCAGCGAAGCGCTCTCCCAGCTGAGCTATAGCCCCAAATAACTAGGTTGTTTAGCAAAAACGTAAATTATAATCTGTATCTCATTTCAGTCAAGTCAAAATTGGTAAAATATTAGCATTATGGAAAAAATATATAACAGTAAAAATTACTCGATTGATGTACTTTATCATATCGGTGCCTATGAAAATTCGATTCATTTTATTTTTGACAAGGCAACCAAGACATGTGCAATTGTTGATCCAGCCTGGGAACCCGATTTATTTCTAAAAAAAATCCATGACAAGGGTTACACTCTCACTGATATTTGGATAACTCATTGGCATGGAGATCACACAAACGCTGTAGATGATATAGCAAATAAAACTGGGGCAAAAATTACAGCTGGAGTCAATGAAGTACCTTACTTAAATATTGAAAATAAAGTTCATACTGTCACAGATGGAGACATCATTAAGTTAGGCGAAGTTGAAATTAAAATTATTGAAACACCTGGACACACAGCAGGTGGCGTTTGTTATCTTTTAGATGAACACCTAATTGCTGGTGACACTTTATTTGTCTATGGTGTTGGTATTTGTAGTCTTGCAGGCTCTAATCCAGTTACATTATTTCATTCATTAAAAAAGTTAATGGATCAGGTACCCGAGGATATTCATTTATTGTGCGGGCATAACTACGGCTCAGAAATTACGACCACAATTGCAGAGCAAAAAAAGGCTAATCCGTTTTTATTGATTGAGGATGAAGATACTTTTGTTCGTTATCGTATGCATGTTCATGATTCTACTCGATCATACCCAATGTCCCCAATGACATTAAAAGAGGTCAATGCCTTGCTATGATAGGAATTTATGGCGGCTCTTTTGACCCCGTTCATCTTGGACACCTTAAAACAGCAACATCAATAAAAAACGAACTCAATCTTGAGCGTATTTTTCTTTTGCCGTGTCATGAGCCTGTCCATAGGAGCTCCCTTAAATACTCATCCAAAGAAAGACTCCAAATGCTAAATCTTGCTCTTGAAAATTTTCCTGAACTTGAAATTGACACTAGAGAGATTGCTCGCGGAGGAAGCTCATATACGATCGACACTCTTCTCGACCTAAAAAAAACATTTAAGGAGGAATCAATTTATTTAATTATTGGAATGGACAGTTTTATTAACTTTAAAACTTGGAAAAACTGGGAAGAATTCTCAAAATTAATCCATTTAATTGTCCTTCCGAGATTAGGCAATCAGCCAACTGACAAAACTCTTGATACTTTTGAAACCACTGATGATGCTGAACACATCAAATCAAAGCCAAATGGACTTCTCTATTTTTCTAATTCCCAAATGATAAATATTTCATCAAGCGATATTAGAGGTAAAATTGCCGCCAATCAAAATCTTGATAATTTACTACCTAGATCTATAATTAGTTTCCTTAAAAAATATGAATCTTAATGAACAAATAAAAGTTGTTGAAAATGTAATTGATGATCTAAAAGGAGAGAATGTTGTCACCATAAATGTTATGAAGCAAAGTGATGATATGGAAGCCATTATTATTGCAACTGGCAAGTCAATTCAGCACGCAAGGGGAATTGTTAATAATGTCATCATCGAGGCCAAAAGACTTAACATGATGGTTCTTGGAACAGAGGGTGCTGAGTTTAGTGAGTGGATACTAGTCGATCTTGGGGAAGTGATCGTTCATATCATGACTGAAAAAACAAGAGAATTCTATAAGTTAGAAAAATTGTGGTCTATAGAGGAAGATGAGGGTTGACCTTATAACTATCGGAAAAAAAATGCCAGACTGGATTGGCCAAGGCATTCAGCATTACCAAAAACAACTCCCTGCTAACTATAATTTTACTATTACTAGTCTGGACTCTCAAACCCGGAAAACAAATAGCACTGAAAAAACAAAAGCTCTTGAAGCGAAATTACTTCTTGATGCAGCTAAAGATTCAACTATTCTAATAGCATTTGATGAGCATGGAAAGCAGCAATCCAGTCAAATGATTGCTAAATCAATAGAAAACTGGAAACTTGAAGGGCAGAATGTTGCGCTGATAATTGGGGGTGCTGATGGGCTATCGTCAGAGGTTAAACAACACTGTAATCAGCTTTGGGGGCTTTCTAATCTCACTATGACGCACGCAATGGCAAGGCTATTAGTTGTTGAGCAAATCTACCGTGGTTATAGCTTACTTAGTAACCACCCCTACCACCGAGAATAATAAGAACATCATAGAATTGAGTAAACGTTTTCAGGTGGCCTACCAATAGCAACTCCTTTGTCTGTTCTGACAATTGGTCGCTCAATCAAAATTGGAAATTCTAACATTGCCTTTATTAATTCATCTTCACTTAATGACTTATTGGATAGTTCAAGTTCTTTGTATTTAGGCTCCCCTCTTCTCATAAGCTCTCGTGCACTCATTCCTAATTCTTTTAGAATTGATTTGAGTTCTGAATCACTTGGCGGCTCAACAAGGTAGTTAACAATCTCAAAGTCAACATTGTTTTGTTCTAAAATGGCAACTGTCGCTCTGGATTTAGAGCAACGCGTATTGTGATAAATCTTAGCACTCATAAACTTAACTCATGAAAAAATTACTTATTATACTCTTGCTAATATCTCCTATTCATACTAGCCAGGCACTTAGTCTTACTGACATAGTGGACTGGGTAAAGCCGTTGATGCCATGGTATGAGCAACAACCTGAATTGACATTTGAATTGACCGATATTAAGGGCAATGTATTTACAGAAAAAAATACCCGTGGCAAATATCTGGTGGTTAATTTTTGGGCCACTTGGTGCACCCCCTGCTTAAAAGAGATTCCTTCATTTGTTAAATTCTATAATGACAATTCTGATCATGTGGAGATACTAGGTCTTGATTTTGAGCCAGTTAACTTGCTTGTAATTGATGAATTTATTGAGCGCTTTTCGATTAATTACCCTTTAGTGCTTTTTAACGATAAAAACGACTCCGAATATAGTAATTTTGGAGACATTGTCGGCATGCCTACAACTCAGATTTATGACCCTAAAGGAGAGCTATTACATACCTTTATGGGAGAAATAACCATAGAAGACTTAAACAAATTTATAACACCAATCTCTTAGACTCACCACCCTCGTCCCTGACCATTCTCGGTAAAAGATACCCCGGTATAGATTTCTGAAGCAATCTATAAATTTCTTTAGCCTTTTTATCTGAAACTAAAAAATGCTCAGCCCCCGAAACCTTATCAAGAAGATTAAGATAATATGGCAATAAAGATGACTCAAAAAGCTTGTAAGATAAATCAGCTAAAACCTTAGCATTGTCATTAACACCCCTTAGCAATACCGACTGATTAAGCAAAGTAAGGCCCACAAAGCCTTTGATATTTTTTACAAAATCATCAGATACCTCATTGGCATGGTTGATATGAAAAACGATGACCACTTTTAATCTTGTTTGATTTAGAATTTTAATTAACTTCTGAGTAATCCTTGTTGGTATTACAACAGCTGTTCTTGTGTGGATTCTGATAGTCTTAATATGACTAATACTCCCAATTCGTTTAAATATCATACTAATTTTTTTATCACTTAAGGTCAAAGGGTCTCCACCACTTAATATAACTTCATTAACTTCCTTGTTGTTTAATAAGTAATCCTCAATATCAACCCAATTACTTAAAATATCATGAGATCCGTAGTCAAAATTTTGTCTGAAGCAGTACTGACAATGTATAGCGCACACGGTACTCGTGATTAAAAGAACTCTTGAGGGATATTTATGTATCAGTCCCTTTATAGGGGAGTATTTTTCATCTGCAACTGGAGAATCAACAAAACCCTCTACAGCTATAGTTTCTTTAGGCAAAATTTGCAATAAGAGAGGATCTAGAGGGTCAGATTTATCAATCCTTTCCACAAACTCGAGTGGAACCTTGATGGGAAAATGTAAATCTTGAAACTTCTTTTCACCAAAATATGTATTGCACTCATTTGCACTCTTTAAAGAAGCTCTAACGCTTTCATTCCAAGTTTTATTCATCTTAATTAATTAGTAAACTAGCTTAACTGTTACAAAAGAATAAGTCATCATTATAATGACTCCAATACTGATTATAATTTATCTATACTGGCTCACGGCTTTATCAATATTCACCAAAAGTCAGAACTTAAAATAACCTCTAAATTTGCTAAATACCAATTATGAATTCACCACCAATAGTTGATGGATTAAACGAAAAACAACAACAATCTGTCGCCTTAAGTGAAGACATTAATGCCCTAATTTTGGCTGGAGCTGGTAGCGGTAAAACAAGAGTCTTAATACATCGAATTCATTATTTAGTGTCAACAAAGAACCACAATGTTGACGACATACTTGCGGTTACTTTTACCAACAAAGCTGCAAATGAAATGAAAGAAAGATTAGCCGATCTATTGAGACAACCAATCGGCAGGATGTGGGTAGGCACATTTCACTCACTCGCCCACAAACTTCTTAGAACTCACCCTGTAGAGGCAAACCTTTCGCCCACATTTCAAATCCTTGATGCCCAAGACCAGTTTCGAATTGTCAAACGTTTGATGAAGGAAAACGGAGTTGATGAAACAAAGTTTCCTATAAAAAAAGTACAGTGGTTTATCAATCAACAGAAAGACGAGGGTATTTTGCCCCATCAAATTGATGCAGGACACAACTATTTTGTTAAGCAGAGTGCCAAGGTTTTTGATCTCTACGAAAAGCACTGTCAGGCCAATGACTTAGTTGATTTTGCAGGCTTACTAGTTAAAAGTTATGAGCTCTTAAAAAACAATCAATCTCTTTTAGACCATTATCAACAAAAGTTTCGTTATATTCTAGTCGATGAATTTCAAGACACTAATCGAATCCAATATCAATTTATAAAAATACTATATAGTCAAAGTAATCATATATTTTGCGTTGGCGATGATGACCAATCTATTTATGGATGGAGAGGCGCAAGAATTGAAAATATCCAAAAAATAGAAAATGACTTCAAGCCAATTCAAGTTATAAAGCTTGAGCAAAATTATCGTTCAACTGGAAATATTTTAAGTGCTTCAAACGCATTAATTGCTAATAACCCAAACAGACTTGAAAAATCTTTATGGACTGAGTCAGGAGATGGCGATCTGATTAATGTGTTTAATGCAAGGACTGAAACTGAGGAAGCTCAATATGTTGTTGGTGAAATTCAGAGCCAATTCAATCAAGGTAGGAACCTAAATGAATGTGCAATACTCTATCGTTCAAATGCACAATCTCGAGTCTTTGAAGAATCTCTTATTAAACGTAATCTCAATTACAGAATCTATGGAGGCTTGCGATTTTTTGAGCGTGCTGAAATTAAAGATGCGATGGGTTATGTTCGTCTTATTGAAAATACATCAGACAATATAGCTTTTGAGAGAATTGTCAACTTTCCGACTCGTGGAATCGGACTATCGACTATTGAAAAAATTAGATCTCACGCAATTGAAAACCATACCGATCTCTTTCAGTCATCGATTGCTATTGTTGAAAGTCTTCCAGCAAGAGCATCAAATTCTTTGCAAGCCTTTATCCAATTAATTGAAGCGATTAGTGATAGTACAAAAAATCTCACTCTTAGTGAGAAGGCTGATTCAATTCTTTTGCAATCTGGTTTGATGAGTCACTACGGCAATGATAAAACTGATAAGGCAGGTAGTAAGCGTGAAAACCTTGATGAACTTGTTACTGCAGCAACCCAGTATGTTCACGAAGAAGATAATGAAATGAATGAAACTCAAGGCTTTATAGCTCTCGCAACCCTTGACTCCAGTGGTGAATCGAACCAAAGTAATCAAAATTGTGTTCAACTAATGACCGTTCATTCAGCAAAAGGATTGGAGTTTCCCGTTGTTTTTTTAGTAGGTTTAGAGGAAGATTTATTTCCCTCCAGGCAAAGCAAAGATGAACCTCATCTTCTTGATGAAGAAAGACGTCTTTGTTATGTAGGTATGACAAGAGCAATGCAGTCCCTCACACTATCATATGCAAGTAGACGTTTTCTTCATGGGCAATCTTTTTATTCACTAAATTCAAGATTCCTAGATGAGATACCAAGAAGTTTTTTAAACTACATTAAAAACCCAAATAGTGAAAATACTTATGGAGGGTATAAAAAAAATACCAACGATACTAAGAAAATGGTTTCAACTACTGACTCAATTTATTCTATAGGTCAGGTCGTTAAGCACTCTAAATTTGGCTTAGGCACGATTGTAAATTATGAAGGCAGTGGTGATTCAATGCGACTGCAGATTAAATTTCAAAAGGTTGGGACAAAGTGGCTTATCAGCTCCTATGCCAACCTAGAAATTATTTAACTTTGAGACCAAGGCATTCCGTCTAGTCTCCAACCATTTAAGTTGCCACGATGATCATTCTCATCCAAGTCACCTTCAAAACCACTAGCAACGTGTGAAACTTGAGTGAAACCTTTATTTTCAAGGCACTTAAGGGCTTCATTTGATCGATACCCACTTCTACAAATTAAAATTATTTCAGTGTCCAATATATTTTGACGGCCATCTAATTCCTTGAGAACTGATGCAGAAAAAGCTTCTGAATCTGGCTCCCAACTAGGATCATCAATCCACGGAATAAGGATTGAGTTTTGAGGGTAACCAACATATTTATGTTCAGCCTTACACCTTACATCAATAAACAGAGCATCTGGATTATCCTCCAGTCTTTCAATAGCCATTTTTGGCAACAAGTTTCGCTTAAAGCTCATACTTTCTTCCTTAAAAAAAATATATATTAATCAATAGTATCATAATAAAGGGCTTATTTTTTACGTATGAATAATGCAATTGATTCCACATGTGCCGTTTGTGGAAACATATCCATCACCCCTGCACTCATAAGAGAAAATCCTAATTCAACCAATCGAGCTGTATCTCTAGCTAGTGTTGCTGGATTGCATGAGACATAAACCAACTGCTCAACACCTAACTTAGGAAGTAGTTCAACAATCTCAATAGCGCCAGTCCTTGCAGGATCTATTAGAGCTTTATTGTATTGCAACCCTCTAAACCATTCAAAACCTGATACATCTTCAAACAGATTTGCTTTATAAAAAGAGGCATTAGAAACTCCATTCATTTTGGCATTTTCTTTGGCTCTCTCAACAAGTCCGCTATCACCCTCTATTCCCACTATTCTTTTTACATAGCGAGAGATTGGAAGAGTGAAGTTGCCTAACCCACAAAAAAGGTCTATTACTTCATCCTCAGAATTTAAATCCAATAACTCAATCGCTAAATTAATCATTTTTTGATTAAGTGAAAAGTTAACTTGAGTAAAGTCATTAGGCAAAAATGACATTTCAATATTATGATCGGTAATGGAATAAGTTAAATTTACAGGCTCGATTAAAGGCTTAATAGTCTCTAAGCCCCCGCTCTGAGTGTACCAAGTGATCGCTAATTTATCGCCATACTCTTTAAGGATAGATTCATCTTCCTTTGTCATTGGTTCAAGGTGTCTTAGAATTAAGATTGTATCTAGCTCAGCAATAGCGACTTCAATTTGAGGCACATGAATCTTGATACTTAATTTACCAATACATTCTCCAAGCAACTCTAAATTATCGCCAAGTGAAGGATGTAAAACTTCACAACGACTCATTACTGTAATAAATGAAGACTTTCTCTCACGAAATCCAACAAGGACTTTTTCTTTTTTTTCAACATAGCGAACACCTAATCGAGCCTTTCTTCGGTAGCCCCAGCTTTCAACTTGTAGAGGTTGAAGCCATTTTTTAGGCTCACTTTTTGCTTGTCCCATAAAAGCGCTTTTAAGCCAGCCCTGTTTTGCAATGATTTGGTTCTTGCTAGATAAGTGCTGAAAAGAGCATCCTCCACAGACCCCATATACATCGCATTTTGGTTCAATTCTATCGGGGGATGATTCAAGGATATCAACTACATCTGCTTCTTCATACTTGGCACGAGATAGTGAGCGAGATGCGATAACCCTTTCACCTGGCAATGCTCCAAGAGTAAAAATAATCTTATCATCATAATGAGAGATTCCTCTACCCTCATGAGATAAGGACTCAATACTGATCTCATAAACTTTAGGTTTTACTTTTCTTCTTCTAGCCATCCAGTAATTCAACCCAATGTTTAACAGGAATTGAGCTTTCTTTTTGAAGATGCATTAAGCAGCCAATGTTACTAGTGACAATCATTTCAGGACTCGAGGCATTTAAATTTTCAAGTTTATCAGCCAATAATTGATTCGATATTTTAGATTCAAAGATAGAGTATGTCCCTGCAGAGCCGCAACAGATATGTGAATCTTTGATTGGTTTTTTTATGTAACCAAATTGTGAAAGGATTGACTCAACGAGTCCACTTAACTTTTGGCCATGCTGCAAAGTGCATGGCTCATGATAAGAGATATTTTTTTCTGATAAGCGAAATCCTGATAAGTCTTTATTGGCAAGATACTCCGAAATGTCTTGGGTTTTAGAAGAAACAATAATCGCCTTTTCATAGTAAGGGTCTGATTTTTTGAATAAGCTTGGGTAGTCCTTCACCATGACTCCACAACCACTAGCACTCGATATAATCACCTCAACACCAGAGTTTAGTTGTAAGCTCCATTTATCAATGTTGCGTTTGACTTGCTTCATTGCGCTCTTTGAGGCTGCCAAGTGCTTATCGAGTGCTCCGCAACAATCACTCTGAAGGCTATCGATTACTTCGATATCTAACTTAGCTAAAATATTTTTTATACTGTGATTTATATTAGGTGCTAACGTAGGCTGAACACAACCACCAAGAAGTAAAACTTTTAACCTAACATTGTTTGGTTTGAGTGATTTTGTAGTAACCTTTGAATGACGAAAAAAATAGCCAACTGGTTTAAACAATACAGGTGTTAAAAGCACCTTTCGAATGATGAATCGATTGAGCGACTGAAGTTTAGTTCGCTTAGTTTCCATAAAATCGCGACCAATTTCAAGTAATTGCCCATACTCAACTCCCGAGGGGCAGGTGGTTTCACAAGACCTACAGGTAAGGCATCTATCCAAGTGTTTAAGTGATTTAGAACTGAATTGATTGTTCTCAAGTGCTGATTTTATTAGATAAATTCGCCCCCTAGGAGAGTCAAGTTCGTCACCCATAATTTGATAGGTTGGACATGTCGCTAAACAAAAACCACAATGCACACATGACTCAATAATTTGGCTTGCTTTTTCGTTATCAAGCTCTGAAATTGATAGATGATTTAATTCGGTATGCATTAGAGAAAAACCCCATGAGGGTCAAATACTTTTTTTAATTTTTTTTCAAAATGAAGCCCTAAAGTTGGCTTTATATTTTTGAGTGTTGGTTGATTTTGAAATTTAACTGCAATTTTTTTAGGAAGGATTTTTAAACTAATTTGAGTTACTATAGCTAATCGACCCATTGAACCAACAAGAAGCCTAGATACATCATATCCAGCAACATTCTTCATTACTTGGCCTCCAAAATTGAGTAACTCACCTTTGCCGTTAATGATTTGAACTCCAAGAACGCTATCAGAAAATTCGGGCCCTGAAGTTGCATATAAAGAACCAATTGTTTTTTCAGGGTTATCCGTATAAAAAGGAAGCGCTTGATTATTTTCACCTAGAATCTGATTAACCTCGTTTATTGTAGTTCCGGCTTTTAGAGTTACAACTAACTCTTCAGGAAAGTACTCGACTATTCCTGAATAAAAAGACATATTTACAACTGTTTTATCTGAATCTTTTTCATGATTGGTTATCCTTAGCTGATTTCCATTTCTCACTTGATTCTGTAATTCTGCGATGGAGCTCATCATTAGAATCGCTCCAGCTCAGGATGAGGAAGGTTTCCATGATGAACGTGCATCCTTCCAATCTCAGCACAGCGATGAAGTGTAGGTACTGCTTTGCCAGGATTAAGAAGTGAGTGTGGATCAAAAGCAGCCTTAATTTGATGAAAAACATCCAATTCAGCACTGTTATATTGATGACACATAGCATCCAGTTTCTCTATACCGACTCCATGTTCGCCGGTGATTGATCCGCCTACTTCAATACAAAGCTTCAAAATATCCATTCCAAAATCTTCCGTCTTCTCTAGTTCACCAGGTCGGCCAGCATCATAAAGTATTAATGGATGTAGATTTCCATCACCTGCATGAAAAACATTAGCTACACGAAGTTTATATTGATTAGATAGGATGCTTATTTGTTCAAGAACATCAGCTAAATGTCGCTTTGGAATGGTACCATCCATGCAGTAGTAATCTGGTGACAACCTACCTACAGCTGGAAATGCAGACTTTCTGCCCTTCCAAAATAGTAAACGCTCATCTTCGTTCTCAGAAACTCTCATAGAGGTTGCCTTTGAGAGCAATTCTACAACCTTATTTATATCTTGTATTACTGTATCTTCAGCACCATCTAGCTCACAAAGTAAAAGTGCTTCAGCGTCTATTGGGTATCCTGGATGTGCAAAAGCCTCTGATGCTTCAATAGCGAATTTATCCATCATCTCTAGTCCAGACGGTATGATGCCTCCCTTTATGATTTCCGCAACCGCATTAGCGCAATCTCTTACACTACTGAAACCAGCCATAACTAATTTTGCAAGCTGAGGTTTTTGAGTTAGTTTTACTGTAATCTCAGTTATAACTCCTAAAAGGCCCTCTGATCCATTCATCAATGCAAGTAAACCCAGGCCTTCATCTTGTCTAGAAAGAAGCAACTCTTCTCCATCTATAGTTATTATTTTTATTGCTTCAATATTTTGCACTGTAAGGCCATACTTAAGACAATGAACACCACCTGAATTCTCTGCTACATTACCACCAATGCTACATGCTATCTGAGATGAGGGGTCAGGCGCATAATACAAATTAAACTCTTCAACTGCATCACTAATTGCTAAATTACGAACCCCTGGCTCAACTATTGCAGTTTTATTTTCCACATCAATTGAGATAATTCGAGTTAACTTTGATAATCCCAAAACAATACAACCTTCTAGTGGAGTTGCACCTCCAGATAGTCCTGTCCCAGCACCTCTAGTAACAACAGGTGTGTTATTTTTTCGACAAATTTCTAGTACTTTTTTAATCTGACTGATATCTCTTGGCAAGACTACAGCAAGTGGCTTTTGTTTATAAACACTTAAACCGTCACACTCAAACGGGCGAGTATTTTCATCACCAATAATGACCGTGTTTTTTGGCAAGGCTTTAGTTAATTTTGAAATTACTGACATATAATTTTTGATTTAAATAAAATACTTTGTTAGCTATTTACAATAGCTCTTTTAATATAGCTCAACCGACTATGAATATTATTAAAAAATATTTTCTGAATATCTATGATAATGTCTACGATTAAAGAAATTATATAGTGCTCTATTTAGACAGAAATGTTAAATTAGTCACAGCAATCAATAATTAAATAAGGTAACCACATGAAATCATTTAATCCACCAACCAGAACATTAATGGGGCCAGGCCCTTCAGATGTTCACCCGAGAATCCTTAGCGCTATGGCGAGACAGACTATTGGGCATTTAGACCCTGCCTTTATTGATATGATGGATGAAGTCAAAGAAATGTTGAAGTACGCATTCAAGACAGAGAACGAATTAACGATGCCTATCTCCGCTCCTGGATCAGCTGGTATGGAGGCTTGCTTTGCAAACCTTGTTGAACCTGGTGATAAGGTAATTGTTTGTATTAATGGTGTTTTTGGATCCCGCATGAAGGAGAATGTAACGCGAATTGGTGGTCAAGCCATAATTATTGAAGATGACTGGGGGATGCCTGTCAATCCTGAAAAGCTTGAGCAGTGTTTAATCGACAACCCTGATACTAAAATTGTTGCATTTGTTCATGCAGAAACCTCAACTGGTGCATTATCAGATGCAAAGTTACTTTGTGAGCTTGCTAATAAACATGGCTGCTTAACTATTGTTGATGCTGTTACTTCATTAGCGGGCTCAGAACTAAGGGTCGATGATTGGGGAATTGATGCAATCTATTCAGGCTCTCAGAAGTGTCTATCTGCAATGCCAGGATTGTCACCTGTCAGTTTTGGTGATAAAGCAATACACAAGCTCAGCAATCGAAAAACAGCCGTCACAAGCTGGTTTTTAGACCTTAACTTAGTAATGGGTTATTGGGGTAAAGGTGCAAAACGCGCCTACCATCACACAGCCCCTGTAAATACCTTATATGGTCTACATGAATCCCTAGTGATGCTTACTGAAGAGGGACTTGAAAACTCTTGGAATAGACATCAACAGAACCATCAGTTACTTAGAGATGGTCTTCAACCCCTTGGTATTAGTTATCTTGTGGATGAGTCATGCCGTCTTCCACAACTTAATAGTGTTATCATTCCTGAAGGAATGAGTGATGAAGGAGTTCGAAATTCTTTACTAGCCAATTACAATATTGATATTGGTGCTGGTCTTGGTGCACTTGCAGGCAAGATATGGCGGATTGGCCTTATGGGCTATACTTCTAGAAAAGAAAATATTGAGCACTTATTGTCTGCGATGAAAGAAACTCTATAAAGTTTTAGTTTTATCAGTCTTTAATTTTTGCCAATAACTCTTCTTCTGTCTCAACCCGATCAGGGTCTGGAAGACAGCAATCTACTGGGCAAACTTCAACGCACTGCGGCGTGTCAAAGTGACCAACGCACTCGGTACAAAGATCGCCATCAATTTCATAGATTTCCTCACCCATATAAATTGCTTCATTAGGGCATTCGGGCACACAGACATCGCAATTAATGCATTCATCTGTAATTAACAAAGACATATACTATTCCCAACTTTAATAAATAAATCAACAAAAAAATAAGTTGTTGTTGTTTTCGGTTTAAAACTAAAGATATTTTAACGTATCAACACTAAAATAATAGTGATTTTGGGTATCATTAATCATTTTATTTTTAGGGTTATTATGAGGTTACTTTTAGTTATTTTTTCATTGTTATTTTCTACTCTCTCATTTGCCGAAAAGGATGAAGGTATTTATGCTCATATTAATACCAACAAGGGCGAGATTATTGTTGAGCTGACGTATAAAAAAACACCGCTCACAGTAATCAACTTTATTTCTCTGTCAGAGGGCACAAAAAATAGTAACAAAGAGCTCGGAGTTCCTTTTTATGATGGATTATCTTTTCACCGCGTAATCGATGACTTTATGATTCAAGGTGGTGACCCTAAGGGAAATGGTACAGGCGGACCTGGCTATAGATTTGCTGATGAGTTTACTGACCTAATCCATGACAGGCCTGGGGTACTATCAATGGCTAACTCAGGACCAAATACAAATGGCTCTCAATTTTTTATCACGCACGCACCTACCCCTTGGCTTGATGGAAAACATAGCGTATTTGGCTTTGTTGTAGATGGCATGGATGTTGTGAACTTGATTAAGCAAGGAGACACTTTAGTGAGCATATCAATCGAGCGAATTGGCGATGAGGCCAATCGATTTATTGCCAATGAAGAGTCTTTTAGTAATTATATTGCCCTGGCGAATGAGAAAATAATAGCTAAACAAGCGTTACGTCAAGCAGACTTTGAAAGCTATGCCAACTCAACTTACCCTGATGCCTATAAAAATGAATCAGGCTACTTTACCGTTATTAATAAGAAAGGTGATGGAAATCTAGTGAGTAATGGACAAATTGTTTCTGTTGATATTGCTCTTAAAGCCAACAGTGGTCAAGTCATGCGTGAGGCTGGAAGTCCAATCCAATTCACCCTTGGAAGTGGAGAAATAATTAGCGTTATTGATAGTAACGTTATAGAAATGTCAATCGGTGAAAGTCGAACAATACTTGCAACTTATGAATATGTCTTTGGTGAGGCTCCAAGTGGCAATATACCTCAAGACTCATTCATAATATTTGATTTAGTGCTTATTTCTGTTGAGGATAATTAAGTATGTTTCTTGAACTAATCAACTTTCTTTCCTCGCTAGATACCGGCTTTAATGTACTAAGTTATCTGACAGTTAGGGCTGTGTTTGCAATGATGACCTCCCTTCTCATTACTCTAGTTCTTGGAAAATGGATCATTTCAAAACTGGAACAATATGAAATTGGTCAGGTGATACGTAATGATGGTCCAGAAACTCACGAAGAAAAGAAAGGAACACCGACAATGGGAGGAGTACTTATACTTTTTGCTTTTTTCACTAGTATGATTATTTGGGGAGACTGGAAAAATCCTTTCCTTTGGATTGTAATTGTTACAGCTCTTCTTTTTAGTTTAATTGGTTTTATCGATGACTATCTAAAAATTAAAAAGCAAAACTCAGATGGTCTAAGTCGTAGGCAAAAAATAGCAGCACAATCGATCAGCACAATCTTAATTTGTATATGGCTACTTAGCTTAAACTCTAAAACTATTGGCGCTGAACTTTTAGTACCATTCTTTAAAGATCTCGTTATTCCACTTAATGCATTTGGCTTTTTGATTGTTGGCTGGTTTGCAATTGTCGGGGGATCTAATTCTGTCAATCTTACTGATGGTCTTGATGGTTTAGCAATTATGCCTGTTATTATAATTAGTGCTGCACTCGCAGTCTTTGCCTATATTGGAGGCAATTACAATTTCTCCGCTTATCTCAATATGCCATTTATGCCTGGAACAGGTGAAATATTTGTTGTATGTGCAGCTCTTATAGGCTCTGGTTTTGGATTCCTTTGGTTTAATACCTATCCAGCTGAAATATTTATGGGCGATACCGGATCACTATCGCTTGGTGCTATCTTAGCTGTTATTGCAATTATCGTTCACCAGGAGATATTACTTATCCTAATGGGGGGTATATTTGTTGCTGAGGCATTATCAGTAATAATTCAAATAGGTTACTATAAGCAAACTCAAAAAAGATTTTTTAGAATGGCTCCAATTCATCATCACTTTGAAAAATTAGGACTTAAAGAGCCAAAAATTATTGTCAGGTTTTGGATAGTTACATTGATTTTGGTTCTAATTAGTTTAGCCAGTATAAAGATTCGATAATTCTGAATGTTTCTGCACTGTAAAATACCAATTCATGAGTATTAAATCTGATAAATGGATTCGAAAAATGTCTCTTGAACATGAGATGATTAATCCATTTGAGCCACATCAGCTTCGACACATTAATGATAAAAAAATTATCTCTTATGGCACCTCAAGCTATGGTTATGATGTCCGCTGCTCAACTGAATTCAAAATATTTACTAACATTAATCACAACATTGTTGATCCAAAAAGCTTTGATTCAAAAAGCTTTGTTGAACTAGATTCTGACGAATGTATCATACCTCCTAATTCATTTGCCTTAGCAAGAACGGTTGAATATTTTAAAATTCCTCGCTCCACTCTTGTCATCTGTTTAGGTAAATCAACCTATGCTCGTTGTGGCATTATTGTTAATGTAACCCCATTAGAGCCAGAATGGGAAGGTCATGTAACACTAGAATTCTCCAATACAACACCTTTGCCAGCAAAAATATATGCCAACGAAGGTGTCGCTCAAATGCTCTTTTTTGAATCTGATGAGGTTTGTGAAACTTCTTACAAGGATAGGGGTGGTAAATATCAAGGACAGACTGGCGTTACACTGCCTAAGGCTTAACTATTATGTCTGAGATTTCTAAGCGTCGCACGTTTGCGATTATTTCACACCCCGATGCAGGCAAAACAACTGTCACTGAAAAACTACTACTCTATGGTGGTGCAATTCAAACTGCTGGAAGTGTAAAGGCAAGAAAGGCTAATACTCATGCTACAAGTGATTGGATGGAAATGGAAAAAGAAAGAGGTATTTCTATAACCTCATCGGTAATGCAATTTCCATATGACAATCACGTCATTAACCTATTAGATACGCCAGGTCATGAGGACTTTTCAGAGGACACTTATCGAACGCTAACCGCTGTAGATTCTGCACTTATGGTGATTGACGTTGCTAAAGGTGTTGAGCAAAGAACGATTAAATTAATGGAAGTATGCAGACTTCGAGATACACCTATTATTACCTTTATAAATAAACTAGATCGTGAAGGAAGAGATCCAATCGATTTGTTAGATGAAGTTGAATCAGTATTGAATATTGAGTGCTCTCCGATTACATGGCCGATTGGCATGGGTAAGAACTTCAAAGGTGTTTTTCACTTGCTCGAAAATAGAGTTTATTTATTTGAAAGTGGGAAAAATACAAAGATAGGTGAGAACACAATTATTAATGACATTGATAATCCTAAACTTGATGAATTTTTGGGTGAAGACTTTGCCAAAGAAGTTCGTGAAGAAATCGAATTGATCTCTGGCACTACCAACCCTTTTGATTTAAATGATTTTCTTGAAGGTAAGCAGACGCCAGTTTTTTTTGGATCAGCGATTAATAATTTTGGAATTCAAAATTTACTTGATGGTTTCATCAAATATGCCCCAACCCCTCAGAGTCGAGAAAGTGACTCCAGAAATGTATCTCCAGAAGAAAATAAACTTACTGGTTTTGTATTTAAAATTCAGGCAAATATGGATCCAAAGCATCACGACCGATTGGCCTTTATGCGAATCGTCAGTGGCGAATATCAAAAAGGCATGAAAGTCCTTCAAGTATCAACTGGCAAACAAATCAAAATTGCTAAAGCTGTTACTTTTATGTCTCAAGAAAGGAGCTCTACAGAAGTGGCTCATGCGGGTGATGTTATTGGGATTCATAACCATGGAGGAATCGGTATTGGGGACACCTTTACTCAAGGTGAGAAAATCAACTTTCAAGGAATACCTAACTTTGCGCCAGAACTTTTTAGGCGAGCACAACTCAAAGACCCACTAAAAGCAAAAGCACTTCAAAAAGGCCTAGATCAACTCTCTGAAGAAGGCGCTACGCAAGTATTTAGACCGATTTCAAATAGCTCTCAGATTTTAGGTGCTCTAGGTATATTGCAGTTTGATGTCGTTTCTCATCGACTCAAATATGAGTACGGTGTTGACTGTCAATTTGAGACAATAAACGTTGCGACTGCACGATGGGTTAGTGGTTCTGATAAAGATATTAAACAACTCAAAGTAAAAGCTGGAAACAACATAGCAATAGATAGTGCGGGAATGTTATCCTATCTAGCACCGAGCATGGTAAACCTACAGCTCACTATGGAGCGCCATCCAAATTTAATATTTAGCTCTACGAGAGAACACTAACACTTCAATATTACTCTTCAGACTGGGAATCTCCTTCTGATTCTTGTTCGTCATCCTCAGTTTCAGCAATTTTAGCTACTGAAACTAACATTTCTTCTTCTGCTATATTGATTAAAGTAACACCCTGAGTATTCCGCCCAATAATTGAAACATCAACTGCTCTAGCCCTAACTAAGGTTCCTTTATTTGAAATAAGCATCATTTCATCTTCATCAGTCACCTGAATAGCGCCTACAACTTGTCCATTTCTATCAGACGTTTTAATAGAGATGACTCCAGAGCCTCCTCTCGCTTGAGTACGATACTCATCCAATTGAGTTCTCTTACCATAACCTTTTTCGGTTGCTGTGAGAATAGGATCATTAGATTCAGCGACGATTAAAGACACCACTTTATCGTTATCAGCTAATCGTATTCCTCTAACCCCTATAGCAGTTCTTCCTACCGCGCGAACATCTGATTCTCTAAAGCGAATAGACTTTCCAGCAGATGAGAATAATAAGATGTCATGCTCACCGGCTGTAATCTCAACACCAACCAATTTATCATCATCTCTTAAGTCAATAGCAATGATGCCGCCTTTTCTTGGGCGAGAAAAGTTTTTTAGTGATGTTTTTTTACAGGTTCCGGTGCTCGTAACCATAAATACAAACTGATCATCTGTAAATTCTTTTACTGGCAAAATGGCATTAATTGACTCATCCTGTTCAATGGGTAGTAGATTGATGATTGGCTTTCCTCTTGAAATTCTTGAGGCCATTGGCAGTTCATAGACTTTTAGCCAGTGAACCTTACCTGTTGAAGAAAAGCACAATACGGTGTCGTGTGAATTAGCTACAAATAATTGATCTACAAAATCCTCATCTTTCATTTTTGTAGCTGCTTTGCCTTTTCCGCCTCTACGCTGAGCATGATAATCACTAAGCGATTGAGCTTTAACATAGCCGCCATGAGATAATGTCACAACTCGATCTTCTTGAGCAATCAAGTCCTCTAGAGTTAGGTCAATCTTGTTTTCAATAATTTCAGTCATTCTAGCTGAGCCAAAATTATCTCTAATTTCAGTGATTTCTTGACGAATTACATTCATTAAAAGATCTGGAGTTTGAAGAATATCAAGCAGATATTTAATTTCCTCTAGTAACTCATTGAATTCATTAAATATTTTGTCCTTTTCAAGCCCAGTAAGTCTATGAAGCTTTAAATCAAGAATAGCTTGCGCCTGCTTCTCTGATAATTGATAATCACCATTTTTTTGAAGACCAAGCTTGGGATTTAAATCTTGTGGCTTGAATTGAGACATATCTCTATCACCAATAAGCTCTTGTATAACTGAACCCTGCCATGTTCTTGCAACTAAACCATCTCTTGCATCACTTGGATTAGGTGCAGCCTTTATCAACTCAATAACTTCATCAATATTGAAAAGCGCTACAGACAAACCTTCTAATAAATGGGCTCGGTCTTTTGCTTTATTAAGCTCAAAAATAGAGCGACGAGTAACCACCTCTCTTCGATGAGCAATAAAGGCGCTTAATACAGACTTAAGATTCATTAATTTTGGCATTCCATGGTCGATTGCAACCATATTGATACCAAAAACAGTTTGCATTTCAGTTAGCTTATATAGATTATTAAGCATAACTTCTGGCACTTCTCCGCGACGAAGCTCAACAACCATTCGCATACCATCCTTATCTGATTCATCTCTCAGACCAGTAATGCCATCAATCTTCTTGTCTTTAACAAGCTCAGCAATTTTTGTAATAAGTCTCGCCTTATTAACTTGATAAGGCAGTTCTGTTACAACAATGCTTAACTTATCTTCGCCTTCTACATGGGATCTTGAACGCAAATAAATCTTTCCTTTGCCAGTTTCATAAGCTTCACGAATTCCACTTGCACCATTGATTATTCCAGCAGTAGGAAAGTCAGGACCAGGCAATATTTCTAAAAGCTCATCAACCGTTATGTCCTCGTTATCAATAAACTTAAGGCAAGCTTCAGTAACCTCCAAAAGATTATGAGGTGGCATATTTGTAGCCATACCAACAGCAATTCCTGAAGAGCCATTGACTAATAAATTTGGTACACGAGTTGGCAATACTGATGGTTCACTTTCAGACCCGTCATAGTTGTCAATAAATTCAACCGTGTCTTTGTCTAAGTCTCTTAAGAGCTCATGGGAGAGCTTTGTCATACGTATTTCTGTATAACGCATGGCGGCTGCTCGGTCACCATCAACTGAACCAAAGTTACCCTGACCATCTACGAGTATATTTCTCATCGAAAATGGCTGCGCCATTCTAACTATAGTGTCATAAACTGCCGTATCACCATGAGGGTGATATTTACCAATAACATCACCAACAATTCGGGCAGATTTTTTATAAGATTTATTGTAGTCATTACCGAGCACGTCCATAGCGTAAAGAACACGTCGATGGACTGGCTTTAAGCCATCCCTTACATCAGGCAAAGCCCTACCAACAATAACACTCATTGCATACTCCAAATAGGAGCCACGCATCTCATCTTCTATTGTTACTATGGGATATTTCTCTTCAATAATTTCTTCGGAATCGTTATCGTCAGACATACAATAAACCTATAAAAAGAAGTAGGTTTTATTGTACCCTAGATGGGTTAAAAAATACCTAAAATTTAGTCATTTTTAACTAAAGAAAAGTTAAAAAAATATGCTTTAATTATTGCGTACTTTGACCGACTTTGCCAAGTCCCTTAAAAGCATTTCAGTGTCTCCCCATCCAATACAACTGTCAGTAATACTAACACCATATTTAAGTGAAGATAGAGGACCAACTTTTTGATTACCTTCGTTAAGATGAGACTCAATCATAACGCCAAAAATTGAATTTGAACCGTTTTCAATCTGTGAAGCTATATTTGCACCCACTTTCAGTTGGTTTTTATATTGTTTTTCAGAATTTGCATGAGAGAAATCGACCATTACTTTAGAAACTAAGCTTTTTTTACTTAAAGCATTACAGGTTTTTTCAACATGCTCTTCAGAGAAATTTGGCCCATCCTTGCCCCCTCTAAGAATGATATGAGCTGTGTCATTACCTAGAGAGGTAAAATGACTTATTCCACCATCCTTATTGACTGAGAGAAGGTGATGAGGGTTATTTGCAGATTGAATCGCGTCAATTGCAATTTCTAAAGAACCACCGGTACCATTTTTGAATCCAACTGGACAAGACAGTGCGGATGCCAACTCTCTATGAGATTGACTTTCAGTTGTTCTAGCACCTATAGCACCCCATGAAATCAAATCGGATAGGTATTGAGGGGTTAAAACATCTAAATACTCAACACCAACAGGCATATTAAGTTCACCCAGATCAACCAACAACTTTCTAGCAGTTTCAAGACCTTTATCAATATTAAAGCTCTCATCTAAATACGGGTCATTAATTAATCCCTTCCAACCAACTGTTGTCCTTGGCTTTTCAAAATAAACACGCATAACAATTAGTAAATCCTCAGACAACTCTTGTTTTAGCTTTAATAGCTTATTGGCATACTCCATTGCAGCATTAGTATCATGAATAGAGCAAGGACCAACAAGAACCATGAGACGTTTATCATCGCCATAGAGTATATTTTTTATAGCCTTCCTAGCACCCACTACTCCTGATGCCGCCTTTTCAGACAAAGGAAGTTTATCTATAAGAGTGTTCGGCGACACCATCGGTGCACTCGAAATAATTCGAACATTATCAGTGTTGTATTGCATAGGCTTACTTTTGATTTGTTATCATTGCATAAGCAGAATGATTATGAATAGATTCAAAATTTTCTGACTCAAGTGAATAAAAATTAATTTTTTCATTGCTATTTAACTCAACAGCTATATCTCTAACAATATCCTCTACAAAAGCTGGGTTGTCATAAGCTCTCTCAGTAACAATCTTCTCATCATCACGCTTCAAAACAGCATAAAGCTCACTTGATGCTTTCTGCTCTGCTAAATCAATCAAATCTTCTAAATAGATTACACTCCCTGCAGTTGCTATTGCTTCGATTGTGATGTGTGACCTTTGGTTATGTGCACCATATTTAGAGATACTTTTTGAACATGGACAAAGACTGGTAACTGGTACTTCAACCTTAACAGATAGATTACTCTCTCCATCAACAATACTGCCACTTAATGTTGCTTGGTAGTCAAGTAAACTTTGTACACCTGAAGAAGGCGCCGACTTTTTTCGAAAAAAAGGAAAGTTAACAACAATTTGAGCACTATTTGAACCTAACTTATCAGCAACTATCTGAACTAAGTCCATAAAACTTTCAACACTAAAATTACATTCGCTTGCATTTAGTATTTCAATAAACCTTGACATATGAGTGCCTTTAACATTTTTTGGCAACCTTACAGTCATTGTAAAATTAGCAACCGAAGGATATGACTCATCATCACGATTAATAAAGTTAATTGGATGCAATATGTCTTTTATACCAACCTGGTTAATAACAATATTACGAATATCTTTAGTATTTTGTGTATCTGGAAGTGGAGTATTTTTCATTTTCTTATTCCGAATAAGTAACTGCTGACCTTGGTGTTTCCCATATTGTTACTTCTTTAACTTTAACATTTTGATTATTGATTAATAAGCTAATTTCGTCAAAAAAATATTTAGCAATATTTTCCGCAGTTGGGTTAAGAATATCGAAGGGCTCAATTTCATTTAAATATTGGTGATCTAACCTTTTAACCACTAACTTAGTTTGCTTCTTAATTTCTCGAAAATCAATAGCAATACCAGAGTCGTCTAAAGCTTGAGAACAGACAGACACTTCTACTTGCCAGTTATGGCCATGTAGTCTGGCACAATCACCAGGATAATCACGAAGGGAATGGGCAGATGCAAAGTCTGTTACAATTTTTAGTACGAACATTTTCGGAAAAATTGATAAAAAAACAGAATTATACCTGTTTGAATGTCACTATTCCACCTACATTAAGTGTGAGAATAGCACTTAAGATACAAACTATTAGCCTTTTTAGGATATATCAAGTATAGAACTAATCAATGACTTCTATACTATCAGCTTTATTAAAAACACCTGGAAGAATTAAACCTTTTCGAGCACGGTGACCAACAAAATTAATTAAATCTTCAAAAGAATAATTTTTGTGTTTCTTGCCATTCTTTCCATATTGGACTCTTAATTTTTGATTATCTTTAATTGCAGAAATTCCAACAACAAACTCTTCACCATCAATAAAGTCTTTTGTTGCAATCTGGATAAGTTTATTTCCTTTTCCTTTGGAAAGTTGTGGCAATTCAGAGACAGGAAATATCAACAATCTAGCTCTATTGGTAACAACTGCAACAAACTGACTTTCTATATCTTCAACCATAGCAAGTCTAATAGCTTTTGCTTGATTAGATAATGTAATCACATGTTTACCAGACTTGGTTTTTGATTTCAAATTACCTAAGTTTGATATAAAACCATACCCAGCATCAGATGAAAGTATTACTAGCTGATCATCTCTGCCCATAATAACATCAATAAATTCTGCACCAATAGGTGGTGTCAATCTTCCAGTTAATGGCTCTCCTTGACCTCTAGCACTAGGAAGACTATTAGCTAGTAAAGTGTATGACCTACCCGTAGAGTCAATAAAAAATGCCATCTTATTACTTCTACCTTTAGCATCCTTTAGGAAGGTGTCGCCAGATTTATAGTTTAGTGAAGAAGATTCAATTTCATGTCCTTTGGCGGCTTTTATCCACCCTTTTTCACTTAACACTACTGTTACATTTTCGGCAGGAATCATGTCCTGATCATTGAAAGCTTGTGCGGAAGGAACATCTGAAATAATTTGACATCGCCTCTGATCTCCAAACTCTTCAAGGATAACTCGTAGTTCTTTTTTAATGAAGGTCTTTAATCTTGTTTCACTTGATAGGAGTAATTCAATGGTTTTGCGATCCTTCTCGAGTTGCTCTACTTCATTTTTAATTTTAATCTCTTCAAGTTTTGCCAAATGACGCAACTTAAGCTCTAGGATAGCTTCAGCTTGAATTTCACTTAGCTTGAATTTTGCAATGAGTACTGGCTTAGGTTTGTCTTCGCGTCGAATTATAGATATAACTTCATCAATATTAAGATAAGCTACCAGCAATCCTTCAAGAACATGTAAGCGTTCTAAAATTTTATTAAGTCGAAACTGAAGTCGATTGACAACCACTTGCGTTCTAAATTGCAACCATTCTTTTAGTAATGGAATTAACGACTTAACTTGTGGCTTTCCATCTAGCCCAATAACATTCATGTTAACTCGATAATTTCTCTCAAGATCAGTAGTGGCAAACAAGTGCAACATTAGCTGATCACAATCTACCCTATTAGATCTTGGAACGATAACAATTCGAGTTGGATTCTCATGATCAGACTCATCACGAAGGTCCTCAACTAATGGTAGCTTCTTGTTACGCATCTGAGTGGCAATTTGCATAATAACTTTGGCACCAGATGTTTGATATGGAAGGGCTTCAATAACAATTTCACCATCTTCTTTGATGTAACTTGCCCTCATTTTTACTGACCCATAGCCAGTCTCATAAATTTGGTAGAGCTCCTCTTTAGAGTTAACAATATATGCATCTGTTGGATAGTCAGGGGCAGGTATTATCTTAATCAATTGGTCTAGGTCAGTAGAGGGCTTTTCAAGAAGCTGGATACATGCAGTAATTACTTCAATAAGATTATGAGGAGGCACATCAGTTGCCATTCCTACAGCAATACCTGAAGTACCATTAAGCAATAAGTTTGGAACCTGTGCAGGCAATTGCTGTGGCTCTTGAATTGTGCCATCAAAATTATCTGTCCAGGAAACCGTGCCTAAATTGATTTCACTAAGAAGTAAATCTGCATATGGCGATAATTTTGACTCTGTATATCGCATTGCTGCAAACGATTTTGGGTCATCTGGAGCCCCCCAATTTCCCTGTCCATCAATAAATGGGTATCGATAAGAAAAAGGTTGTGCCATAAGCACCATTGCCTCATAGCAAGCACTATCTCCATGTGGATGAAATTTACCTAAAACATCGCCTACAGTTCTGGCTGACTTTTTAAATTTTGCAGTAGATTTAAGTCCAAGCTCACTCATCGCATAGATAATGCGCCTTTGGACTGGTTTTAAACCATCACCAATAAAAGGTAGTGCACGGTCAAGAATGACATACATTGAGTAATCAAGATAAGCGCGCTCACTATAATCTCCAACGCTTTGTCGCTCAATGCCGTTTTGGCTCATTATTTCCTTAATAAATTTAAATCGAAAGTCACATCTAAAAGATTAATGTGAATGAGTGTTATTTTAATTCAACTCTTGAGCTAGTGCACATTAATTATTTAACTTCCAATAAGAAATTAACCTGGCGGCCAAGTCATTTGACGCCCACCTAAGCAATGTAAGTGAATGTGAGACACGGTTTGACCACCATCACTATTACAGTTCATTACAAGTCTATAGCCTTTTTCAGCAAAACCATGCTCTTTAGCAATATTTGAGGCGGCAATATTCATTCTGCCCAATAATGCTTCATCAGTAGCATCATTTACTGTAGAAATATGTATCTTCGGTATTACTAAAAAATGTTCGGGCGCTTGGGCATTGACATCTTTAAAAGCTAAAACTTGATCATCCTCATACAATTTTTCAGCAGGTATGTCGCCATTAATTATTGAACAAAAAATACAGTTTTCCATAATTCAATTTTATATCTTTCAATATCTAATATAAAGAAATACTAAAAGAACTTATAATCAAGCATATTAATTCAAATATTAAGGATAAATTATATGCTTTCAACTTCAAGTCTAGATAAACTTTTTACAAAAGCACGAAGTCATAAAAGCTGGATAAATAAAGATATAACTGAGCAGCAAATCAATCAAATCTATGATTTACTTAAATTTGCACCAACTTCTTCCAACACTTGTCCTGCTCGATTCACTTTTATTCGAAGTAAAGAAGCCAAGGAAAGACTTAAGGCTTCATTAGATGAAGGAAACATCGATCAAGCTATGAATTCTCCTGCCGTTGTTGTTATTAGTTATGACACTGAGTTCTATCAAAAGCTTCCCTACCTTTCACCACATAATAATGCTAAATCTTGGTACGAGGGTAAGGATAAAAAAATAAAGTCTTCTGCTGAATTTAATTCAGCGCTCCAGGGTGCTTACTTTATTATGGCAACCCGTTCAATAGGTCTAGATTGTTGCCCAATGCTTGGGTTTAACAAAGAAAAATTAAATCAAGAGTTTTTCCCTGACAACAAATATAAAGCCATCTTTATATGTGGGATTGGCTATGGAGATGAGTCCAAGTTGCATTCTCGTGCACCACGCCTAGACTTTACAGAAGCTTGTAAGATTTTGTAATATTGTCTTATCCAAGTTTAATGCCACTTAAAAACTGAATAATTATAATTATTACCAGTACTTAGGATAACTTCTATTTTTGAAATATTGTTATAAAGGAGTGCTACCAACACTATTAATAGTGAACCTATCAGAGTTGGCATCCATAAATAATCCCAATTAGCGCCTAGCAAAAAAACGATAAAAGGGTTGGAACCTGCTGGAGGATGAGGTACTCTTAAGAACTGCATTGCTGCGATAGCAAATGCCAAAGCCAAAGCCATACTCCACCACTCTGAGCCAACTAAATGATAAAAAATTAAGCCAACAAGAGTTGTAACAAAGTGGCCAATAATGACGTTTCGAGGTTGTGCAAAAGGAGACTCTGGCAAGACAAACAGAACAAAAATTGAGGCACCAAATGAACCCATAATAATTGGTTCATTTGTGTAATAAGCCAAAAAACCAACAACACTAGCTGCTAGAAAAGCACCTATAGAAATAAAACTGAGCTCCTTGAGTGGTGGACTAGGTGGAATTGCTGCTGGAGAACCTTTAAGCTTAGTAAGATAAGACATAATTACCCCTGAAACGAAAAAATTCAGAGATTATATACGAAATCAAATTATTAACCTAACTGAAAACTAAATAACTTCTGAGTTTTTTTTAGTGAAATACTTTTGTAAAAATAAACCCACACAAATAAGGATAACGCCAATAATAGTTGAAGTTAAGATAGTCTCTTTTAATACAAAATGAAGAATCAGAAGAGATAAAAAAGGAGTAATAAAAACCAGGCTAGCAACTCTAGAAACAGTTGTTGAAGTTTTTAAAGCTACCTGCCAAAGAACTACAGAAATGCCCATCTCAAATAAGCCTATATATGCAGAGCCAATAAAGCCTTTTATTGAGGGGATGATAAATGAATTACTAAAGTAAACAATTAATAAAATATAGGGCAAACTAAATAGAAATATTAAAAACAAACTGACAACAGTGTCATTAGAATTTTTGGTATTAAGGAGCCAAAATAAGGCCCATATAACCGTAGTAATTAGAATATAAATAACTCCTAACGGACTTTCAAACTGCATTGAAAATACATCACCCTTTGACGCAATAATTACAACCCCAATATAGCTAACAATAATTGACAGAAAAGACTTAATATCAATTGTTTGTTTAAGAACTGGAATCGATAAAATAACAATCATTACAGGCCAACTAAAATTAATCACCATAGCCTCTTGAGCAGGCAATATATCATAACCCTTAAAAAGAATGATGTAATAAAGACACGGGTTTAAAAGCGCAAGAAAAGCGCACTTTAACAGAGCATGCTTTGAAAAGTTCTTAATTAACTTTAACTTACCCTGAAAAAGAACAATAAAAAAAAGTATTAATACAGAAAACATTGTCGAATAAAAAACTAACTGGATAGGCTCTAAATGCTCTAATGAAAGCTTAAAAGCAGTGGCAACGGTAGACCAGAAAAATATTGCAATAGCAGCAAAAATATAAGCTCTATTTTGACTAGATAAACCTGAAAACATCTTATTTTATATGGCTATTTATTTTTAATAAGCGCATAACTATACATTACAAGTCCTATCCAAACACCAAAAAAACCAATCAACTGATTAACATTTACTGACTCATCATATAAAACATATCCCACCAAAAATTGAATTGTAGGGGTAATCAAAAACAATATACCCACTGTAGTCATAGGAAGAAGCTTTGTTCCAGCAGTAAATAGCGCCAACGGAACGACAGTAACCAGACCTGCTAATATTAACAAAATATCTGTAGATAGATTTACATTAAATATGGCTACCTCATGATTGGAATAAAACCATATAGTGAATATAAATACAAAAGGTAAAAGCAATAATGTCTCAATATATAGTCCAGGAACTGGTGAGGTTACCATAGCCTTTCGTGCTACCCCATATGAAGAAAAAGTGAACCCTATCAGAAGCCCTAACCATGGAAACGAGTTTCCATTAAAAACATAATATAAGGCTCCAAAGGTAGCAAAGAAAACAGCCCATTTCTTAATTCTTGAGATCCGTTCATGGAAAAAAATATAGCCTCCTAGCATACTTATTACTGGAGAAAGAAAGTAGCCCATAGATGCCTCTACTATCCTTCCTAGGTTTACTGCAAGAATATAACCACCCCAATTAATAGTTATCAGAGTTGCAGTCAAAAACAAAAAAAGTAGCTCTTTTCGAGAAGTTATAGATTCCCTAAAATTAGCTTGCCAAGATGGCTTAAAGTAGACAAGAATAAAAAGTACAGGGATTGACCAGAGTATTCTATGAACAAGAACTTCTGAAGGGTTTACATGGTTTAAGAAAGCCCAATAAATTGGGAAGCAGCCCCACATCAGATAGCCAGACAGAACAAGCAAGATGCCTCTATTCATGAAGTAAAAACTATTAGAAGAAAAGCGCTATTGTAGACTAAATAGAACCCTATAAGACTTATTAATGCTTGTAGTAATCTTTTTCAAAACTAGTATCACTAAGACTCTCACTCTCACTAGTTTTGTCATTAATCTCATCCAAGTTTTCATTGATACGAAATAGAATCACAACGAGCTCACAGGCAACCCTTGAGGCAAGTGAACCGCCAATAACCCAAACCAAACCACGCCAGAAATCACCCTCAATAAATATATCTCCAAGCCCTTTGGTTATAATTCCAAACAACAGTATCCAATACAATAACGTAATTAACTTAGGGGTCACCATCTCATCTAGATAAAACATGTAATGGTTATCCATCTTATCTAGAGTAACTTTAAAAGCTTTTTTTATACTTTCCCAGATTTCATTATTATTCATTTTATTGCCCTTACTTTCCTTGAACTGTAGTCATTATAATACTTATGAATCAAAAAGTTCTATATTCATACTTCGGTTAATTACTTTAAGAATATTATAAACAAAAAAAAGCCCATCTTAAAGATGGGCTTTTCATAGATATTTAAAGCTTATTATTTATGGATCTTTACGTTAGTAAACACACCACCAATAACTTCACGCTCTGCATATGAACCATTAGCTGTACCACCTGCATCCAACTCAACACCAGTAGCACCGACATAGTCAACAGGCATACCACTTGAAATCAATCTCAAGCACTCACCTAACCCACCAGCGGAGCATATAGTTCCAGGAGCATTAGCAACATTCATAACTTCTGCCTGAATTGCAGCTCTGTCAGTAGAACGTGCTGCTTGAGAAGCAAGAATAATCAAAGCCATAGCGTCATAAGATTCAGCAGAAAATACGCCACTTCCATCAACACCACCTGCTGCAGCTACTGCTACCCAGTTAGCACCAAGTGCTTCATCTGGAGAAGGTAAAGTACCCCATGAGCCATCTGCAACAGCTCCTGAAGTTACTGCACTAATCATACCGTCACCAAAGACGTAGTCAGTAAATGCACCTGTATCTTCTGAGGCAGCAATGATTCCTCTGCCACCAGTATCTGCATAACCAAGAACTGCAAGAGTAGCAGAACCACCAGCTGAAAGAGCTGCTACATCAGCAGAATAGTCAGCCTTATCGTCATCGTGTCCTGCCGAAACAGTAACTGTTCCACCTGCAGCTTCATAAGCAGTTATGAATGCATCTGCTAATCCCTTACCATAGTCACTGTTTGAAAACGTTACCGCCATATCAGTTTGTCCTCTAGAGATTGCAATATTTGCAAGTACTGGACCCTGTCTTGCATCTGAAGGGGCAGTTCTAAAGAACCATCCACCATCTTCTAGGGTAGTCAAAGCAGGTGAAGTAGCTGATGGTGAAATTGAAACTATACCATTAGGTACTAACACATTGGTTATAACCGCACCTGTGTTACCTGAACAGTTAGGACCCATAATAGCCATAACATTATCATCATTAACCATTTTTTCAGCCTGTGCAATTGCAACAGCCGGATCGATACATACTGAATCACCCTGAACAACATTAATTGTTCCATTAAGGTAGTTACCAGAGGCATTCGCTTCTGTTACTGCTAGGTTTGCACCACCAGACATAGGTCCTATCATAGATTCGAGTGGCCCTGTAAATCCTTGAAGCTCACCAACATTGACAGTAGCACCAAAAGATGCAGTTGCCATCGTAGCTGATAATACAAAGCCAGCTGTTGTTTTTAAATAACTTTTCATTTTGTCTCCTAATTTTAAAAAAAGATTCCCTACGCTTAAATATACATCAAGACGCATTTCCAATGGGATTCAAGGTAATGATAAACAGTTTTTTGTGCTTTGTGTTAAAAATATTACAAAAAAAAATGAACTAAACCTTACTGCAGTGTATCTTTCGGCACAATTTAGAATAATTATAGCTCTTTATTTTTCTCAGGAAGAATGCCGCCTGGAGAGAATCTCATTATTAAGAGCAATATAGTGCCCATAAAGACAAGTCTAAGATAGTGAACTCGATTTTCTATGAACTCTAATGGTGCGTTTCCTTCTTGAATATAGTTACCAAGCATTTCAACCACCCAAAGTCCCATTGGGCCCGATTGAATCCAAATAAACCAGATAATAAAGGCACCTAAAACGGACCCTAAATTATTACCCGAACCACCAAGAATAACCATTACCCATATCAAAAAAGTAAATCGAAGGGGTTGATAAGCAGTAGGAATAAATATTCCATCATAGGTAACCAATAGAGCACCAGCAACACCAACAATTGCAGAACCTAAGACAAAAATTTGTAGATGTTGACGCTTAATATTCTTACCCATCGCCGAGGCTGCAACTTCATTATCTCTTATTGCTCTTACTTTCCTTCCCCAAGGAGAATTTAAAGCAAGATTAGAAAGCAGTATGAAAGCAACTAAAATTAAAAGAATTAAACCTGAATAACTAAGCTTAACAAAAACGACTGATGCCCCTCTAACATAGTCACCTAGCTTATCAATTTGATCTGATTGAGACAACAACTGAAGTTCTGATCTGTGAATCCAAGCAACAATATTTTGTAGCCATTCAGATTTTTGCATATCGACTTCGTAAGGAACAGGCCTAGGAAGTCCATAAACATTCTTAAGACCACGTACAAACCAGTCTTCATTTTTAATGACATACAAAATAATTTCAGAAATACCCAGCGTTGCGATTGCAAGATAATCCGTCCTTAAACCTAAAGTTATCTTACCAATCCACCACGCTGCTCCAGCTGCAGCAAAACCGCCTACCACCCATGAGAAAGCTACAGGAAGTCCAAAGCCACCTAAGTAACCTGTAATCGCAGGATCGACCTTTTCAATTAAATCTGCAGCCTCAGAGAAATAATATCTTGTAAATAGGTAACCAATAACTACAATTGCTGATACTAACCATTTATTAACGCCTCTTCTATTTAGTAATACTCCTGCAGCAATAGTTGCGACACCTAAGATCAAGGCGAAAAGCATTTTCATGCCACCAGCATCTATCGCTTCAGTAACAGGCTGTTGAGCTATCAAAACTACGCTGACACCACCTAAAGCAGCAAATCCCATAATTCCGACATTAAATAATCCCGCATAACCCCATTGGATATTAACACCTAGAGCCATAATAGCTGAAATCAAAGATAAGTTAATAATGCCAAGTACCAATGCCCATGATTGATTTAGACCTACAAATAAAAGTATGAGACCCATTATAGTAAAGCAAGCAATCGCTTTATTAGCTTGCCAAAAAGTATTTAAATTATTCACCAACTATCACCTTGCCCTTAAACAATCCTGTAGGCCTTATTAAAAGAACAATAACCAAAATAACAAAGGATATTGCGTATTTATACTCTGTACCAATAAGCTGGACTAAGGACGTAGGATGCATAGAAAGTGGTAGTAAATATATTAAAAATTTCTTGTATGCATAAGTGAGAAGTATCTCAGAAAATGCGACCAAAAAGGCACCCGCAATTGCGCCTATAGGTGAGCCAATACCACCCACAATAACTGAGGCAAAAATTGGTAATAGTAATAAATGATATTGTTGAGGCGCAAAGCCTTTATCTAGGCCGTAAAGTGTTCCAGCAATCGTTGTAAAGAGAGCGACCAGTAACCAGGTTATTTGGACCACTTTATCAGGATCAATTCCAGATAAAAGGGCCAACTCTTCGTTATCTGAATAGGCGCGCATGGCTTTTCCAGTTTTAGTTTTTTGTAAAAAATAGAATAGAAAAGAAACTAATAATAAAGCAATAGTAATTGTTAAAAATTGAGATGTTTTTAGCGCAATACCCTGCTCAAGCCCAGTAAATGCCTTAAATTCTCTGACAGAAAAAATAAATCTCTCCCCGTCTCCAAACCTTTGAGCAGAAGCCCCCAATACAAACCTAACGATACCTCCTGTTACAAACATAATGCCTATTGATGCTGTAATACCGATAATATTCTGCTTAGCCTTTATTCTGCGATAGTGCCTGTAGACCAATCTATCCATTGTGAGTAGATAAATTGACATGCCTATTAAGGCCATTGGAATTGCTAAAAGGGCGGTTGGCACGCCAGTTATTGTCCAACCTCTACTAATCATATAACCACTAATTAAAATAACAAGCATTGTTCCAAAAGCCATACTATCGCCCTGGGCAAAATTGGAAAACCTCAAAATTGAATAAACTAGAGTCACTGCCAAAGCGCCAAGCGCCAATTGAGAGCCGTAAGATAATGCTGGAAGAATTACAAAATTAGTTAGTAAAGCAAATGCATTAATAATATCAATTGATTCTGACGTCATCTACCCTCCTAAAAATTTCTTTCTAACTTCAGGGTTATTTATGAGCTCTTTACCTGTGCCTGTATGCTCATTGCGTCCAGAAACTAAAACGTAACCCTTATCTGCTATATTTAGTGCCTGCTGTGCATTTTGTTCAACCATTAGAACCGCCATTCCTGCATTTCTAACATCAAGTATATTTGAAAAAATTTCATCCATTACTATAGGTGATACTCCTGCAGTGGGCTCATCTAGAAGCATAACTGAAGGCCTTGTCATCATAGCTCTTCCAAAAGCAACCTGTTGCCTTTGACCACCCGATAATTGCTCAGCTAATTGTTTTCGCTTCTCATGGAGTATAGGAAATAATTCATAAACCTCATCAATAGTTTTGCTAATATCATCTTTCCTAATAAATCCACCCATTTGAAGATTTTCTTCAACTGTCATTGAAGGAAAAACATTTTTTGACTGAGGGACAAATGCTAGACCATGATTAATTCTTTCTTGTGTAGACAGCATTGAAATATCCTTGCCATCAAATTTTACTGAGCCTGACGTTGCCTCCAGCATTCCGAGTAGCACTCTCATGACAGTTGACTTTCCAGCGCCATTCGGACCAACAATTACTGCAAGCTCACCCTTCTCTACCTCAACAGAGCACTCATGTAATATTGGCACTACACCATAAGATGCAACTAAATTTTTTCCTTCAAGATAAGCCATTAAGTAGTAGCCTCAGTCTTAATTCCTTTGCCTAAATAGGCCTCAATAACCGCATCACTGCTCTTAATCTCATCAGGTGTGCCAGTTGTCAAAATTTGACCTTCAGCTAAAACTACTACTGGATTACAAAGCCTAGAAATAAAATCCATATCATGCTCGATCATACAAAATGTATAACCCCTTTCAGAGTTCAGTCTTAAGATGGCTTCACCGATCTGTTTAAGTAATGTACGATTAACTCCTGCGCCAACTTCATCCAAAAGAACTACCTTGGCGTCTACCATCATGGTTCGAGCCAACTCTAATAATTTTTTCTGACCTCCAGAAAGGTTGCCTGCTCTCTCGTTTTTAAGATGACTAATACTTAGAAAGTCAATAACTTCCTCTGCCTTTGTCTGAAGAGTATTCTCTTCTTCTTGAATTTGTCTTCTCTTTAACCAAGTATTCATCAAACTTTCACCTAACTGATTGGCTGGCACCATCATCAAGTTCTCTAATACACTTAATGTTGGGAACTCGTGCGCAATCTGAAAGGTTCTTAACAATCCCTTATGAAAAAGTTGGTGTGACGTTAGTTCTGTAACATCTTCGCCATCCAAGATGATTTCGCCTTCTGTTGGCTGATAAAGTCCAGCAATAAGGTTAAACATTGTAGTTTTGCCTGCACCATTTGGTCCTACTAAACCTGTAATAGAACCCCTATCAATATGCAGGTCAACACCGTCAACTGCCTTGATTCCACCAAAATGTTTTGATAAGTTGTTAACTGTAATCATTATTCAAGCCTTCGATTGAACTGCATTTACCAAAAAGTGCTAAATTATCCTGAAAAAATAATAGCTGTGTTACCCTTTTAAGGCAAAACTTTATTAAAAGTTTTAACGACAACGCTTGAATATACGCCCGCTTCGACATACGGATCAGAATCAGCCCAAGCGCGGGCTTCCTTAAGATTTTCAAACTCAGCCACAACGAGTGATCCCGTGAAACCAGCCTCACCTGGATCTTTAGTATCAATAGCTGGATGAGGGCCAGCCAAAATAAGTCGACCTTCATCCTTTAATTTGTTTAGTCGAGCAACATGATCTGGGCGCGCACCCATTCGCTTTTCAAGACTATTTTCAATATCCTGTGAAATAATAGCATACAACATTTAATTCACCTTAGAGCTCCAAAACATCTTGCATTGAATATAAGCCATTTGGCTTGTTATGAAGCCAGTTAGCTGCTCTCACTGCGCCATTTGCGTAGATCATTCGAGAAGATGCCTTGTGTGTTATTTCTACACGCTCACCTTCCATGAAAAATACTACAGTATGCTCACCAACCACATCGCCACCTCTGATCGATGAAAATCCAATCGAATTTAAATCTCTAGGCTCGTCGATACCTTCACGACCATATATAGCGCAATCTGCCAGGTCTCTGCCTAGTGCATTAGCCACAACCTCGCCCATTTTAAGAGCTGTTCCCGAAGGAGAGTCAACCTTATAACGATGGTGCGCTTCAATAATTTCTATACTGGATTCTGGGCCAATTACTTTTGCAGAGGTCTCCAATAATTTGAGTGATAAATTCACACCAATACTCATATTAGGAGCAAAAACAATCGGTATATCCTTTGATGCTTGATTAATAACCTCAAGCTCATCATCACTAAAGCCAGTCGTTCCAATAACCATAGCTTTACCAGAGCTTACACAGATAGATAAAGCATTCAAGGTTGCGTCAGGTCTCGAAAAATCAATCAAAACATCAAAATCCTCAAGTGAATTATTAAGGCTATCCCCTTTATCAAGGCCTACCCCTAAATCAACATTTTCATTTAGATTAACAGCCTCTATGAGAGTCTGCCCCATTTTCCCTTTTGATCCGTTTATCGCTATTCTAGTCATTGATAGAATCCTCTAATAAATCATTATTTTTAGTAACAGTATCAATCTCCTTTAGGGTTTCAAGTAAGGTATACATAAGGTTCATAGGCATAGAATTGAGTCCATCACTTTTAGCAATCTCTGGATTGGGATGGGTTTCCATAAAAATACCAGATACACCAACTGCAATAGCAGCTCTAGATAAAACAGGAACCATTTCCCTTTGACCGCCAGAGCTATTCCCCTGCCCTCCAGGCTGCTGTACAGAGTGGGTCGCATCAAAAACCACAGGGCAGTTTGTTGACCTCATACTAGACAAGCCTCTCATATCTGAAACAAGTGTGTTGTAACCAAAAGATGTACCTCGATCACAGACCATAATCTGTTGATTTCCAGTAGCCTTTGCCTTTTTGACAACATTATCCATGTCCCATGGAGCCTGAAATTGACCTTTTTTTATATTTACTGGAAGGCCTTGTTTGCATACATTTTGAATAAAATTAGTTTGCCGAACAAGAAAAGCTGGGGTTTGCAGAACGTCCACTACTGAAGAAACCTCATCTAATGGTGAATCCTCATGCACATCTGTCAACACAAAAACGCCCACCTCAGATTTGACTTTTTCAAGAATACGTAGTCCCTCTTCTATACCTAAACCACGAAAACTGTCTGCACTGGTGCGATTTGCCTTATCGTAGGAGGACTTATAAATGAAATTGATATTGAGCTCATCGCAAACTTTTTTTAAGTAACTCGCACTCTCCATTGCTAAAGACTCTGATTCAACAACACAGGGTCCAGCAATCAAAAAAAATGGATGATCAATTCCAGCATGAAAATCTAATAAATTCATGTACTTCACTCAAGACTTAAATATATACGTAAATTATATTCGTTTAAAATAAGCATTGTTATAAATTCATTAAAACCATGCCACAAAAGACGCCTGACATACTCAAAAAAATTGTTGCCAGAAAGCATGAAGAGGTTGCAGAGTCAATTAGTCGTGTTCCAATGGAGAGAATGATCGAACTTACAAAGTTTGCTGATAGCACTCGTGGCTTCTATAGCGCTCTAAAAGAAAAAGTAGACAGCCACCAAAGTGGCATCATTGCTGAAATTAAGAAGGCCTCACCAAGTAAAGGCGTACTTCGAGAGAACTTCGAGCCAATTGAAATTGCAAAAAGCTATGAGGAAGGAGGGGCAAGCTGTCTTTCTATCTTGACTGATAGAGATTTCTTTCAGGGTGACCCTCAATATCTAATTAAGGCTCGCGCTGCAGTATCAATTCCAGTGATACGAAAAGATTTCATTATTCATCCTTATCAAGTATATGAATCAAGAGCAATGGGTGCAGATTGCATTTTATTGATTGCTTCTTGCCTAGAAGATAAAGAAATAAAAACACTGAGCAATCTTGCGTTATCTCTCAAGATGGATGTTTTGGTTGAGGTTCACGATTTAAATGAACTCCATCGAGCTCTAAAAAGTAATTTGCCAATGATTGGGATTAACAACAGAGATCTTCGCAGCTTTGATGTTAGTCTTCAGACTACTATTGATTTGCTGGATGAAATTAGTGATGATAAACTTGTGATTACTGAGTCAGGTATCACATCAAAGGCTGATGTAGAATTGATGCATAATAACAATGTGTTTGGATTTTTGGTTGGTGAGGCATTTATGAGACATTCTGATCCTGGCCAACAACTTAAGGAGTTTTTTGGATGAATATTTCTGTTAACTGGGTGGACGGAATGTTAATGGTAGGAAAGTCTGATAGTGGGCATGCTATTACTATGGACGGACCACCAGAAATTGGTGGTGAAAATTTAGGCGTCAGGCCAATGGAAATGCTACTTCTGGGGATGGCTGGTTGCACTATGATTGATGTCGTCACTACACTTAAAAAAATGCGCGAAGATCTTCTGTATTGTGAAACCAAAGTTAGTGCAGATCGTGCTGATGAATACCCAAAAGTTTTTACCAATATTCACATTCACTTTATTGTTAAAGGTAAAGATCTCGATTCAAAAAAAGTTGATAAAGCAATCACGCTTTCAGCTGAAAAGTACTGTTCAGCATCAATTATGCTAGGCAAAACTGCAACCATTACTCATGATTTTGAAATTATTGAATAATATTTTATTAAACCCTGATTACTAAAATATTCATCTAAAATAATTCCAGTATAATATTCCTTCTTCGGAGAGATGGCCGAGTGGCTGAAGGCGCTCCCCTGCTAAGGGAGTAAAGGCTTTAACTCCTTTCGAGGGTTCGAATCCCTCTCTCTCCGCCACTCATTTTATTTAGCCTCTATTACCTAACTCTGCTTCAGTAAATCTTCTTTAGATACACTCCAAGAGGGGTCGCTATGCTTACCCCAATAAGCTTTATGCAGCTTCCTTGTTATTTCACCAGGAACTCCCTGCCCTATTAGCTGTCCATTTATTTTTGTAATAGGCATTATTCCTCCAGCAGTTGAAGTTGCAAAGACTTCATTTGAGCTTTTAAGTTTTTCTAATGATATTGAGCTTAGTTGAAATGGTAAGTTTAATTCTTTAGCTAAATCTAGAACTGTTTGTCTAGTAATGCCTTCTAAAACGCCCTTATTTGGAGAATTGAGACCTGTCCCATCAACGCAGAAAATATTAAAGCCAGGACCCTCTGAAATATTATTTTCTTCATCAATAAGTATTACTGTGTCATGACCATAATCGTAAGCTTCATACATTCCACTTACTAAGTCTAACCAATGATAATTTTTAATCCTTGAGTCAATAGAGTCAGGCGATATTCGCCTTCTATTGCTCACTAAAACATCTAAGCCTTTTTCAAACTCCTCAGGCCT
>Ga0208881_1000035_pt1 | contig 42629 bp, 33 predicted proteins | sample Knorr_S23_td_AAI_FD_185610 | JGI IMG/M metagenome (GOLD analysis project Ga0208881, IMG submission 185610) | Marine microbial communities from Southern Atlantic Ocean transect - Knorr_S23_td_AAIW_ad_876m_LV_B (SPAdes) (version 2) | ecosystem: Environmental > Aquatic > Marine > Oceanic | place... | reverse complement strand
TTGTATGGTGAGTTAAAGCGCCCCGGAACGATTGCTCGTGTTATATGTGAAGCAAAAGAGAATAAGCCGATTGAAACGGTGAATGAGTTGAAAGACTTGTTAAGATCATTTGCTCCAAAAATGCAGGAGAATAAATTTTTTGCTCAGGTATTTCAGGCCATACGAATTGAAGTGAATGACGAGCTAAATGCCTTGCGTGAAATGCTAAGTCAGGCTCAGGATATTTTGAAGCCCGGAGGGCGATTGGTAGTTATTTCCTACCACTCATTGGAAGATAGATTGGTGAAGAATCTGATTCAAAAAGGAAACTTTGAAGGAGAGCTTCAGCAAGATTTTTACGGAAACAAACTGTTAAGTTTTAAGAAAGTGAGTCGTAAACCTATTCTTCCTACAGAAGAAGAAACACAGAGAAATAACCGCGCTCGAAGTGCTAAGCTGAGAGTTGCAGAAAAATTATAAGCCTTGACAAAACCGACCTGGAATAAGCTATTTCATGTGCTGGGAAGCCGATTTAAAGGTTTCTATGCAGACAAGCTTGCTTCGAAAAATTTGTTAGCGACTTCATGGAGAATGGTCTTGTTCATTTCAAGTTTAGCTATTCTCGTCATTTATAGCTCTCATAAGGTTGACCAAAAAGTGATTCGGATTAGTAATCTCAATGAAGAGTTAAAAGACTTGCGCTCCAGACATATTGATATGCGAACGCAGTTGATGTCTTTAAGTAAGACAACGAAAGTAGCAGAAGAAGTTGAAAAGTTGGGCCTCTATGAGTCGCTCGACGCACCCTTTAAAATACAGATACAAGACTAAAAATGACAGAAAAGAAGGCCATATTTATTCGCGTTATGCTGATTAGCTCGCTAATCGTAATCGCTGCTGTGGCAATCTTTATCAAATTATTATCTGTACAGGCAGACTTATCTGATAGTGTAGCACTCAACGATCCAATTATAAAGTTGAAAGAAATCCCTTCGTCTCGTGGTAATATTTATGATGTAAATGGAAGTTTGTTGGCGACTTCCATGCCCGTTTACACCATTGCCATTGATGCAACCCAGGCTTCAGATACATTGTTTGAAAATAACTATCGTGATCTGGCAGCCGGACTTTCAGAGATTTTTGGTGATCTGACTTCTGATGAATATGCTAAGAAACTACGTCAATCACGTCGCAATCAAAAACAGTATTTAAGACTTCGATCGGGCGTTCGATATTCGGAACTTCAAAAGGTAAAGACTTTACCCATTCTTAAAGAAGGTCGTTACGATGGGGGTTTTGTTTACACCCAACAAACCAAACGAATAAAGCCCTTTGGATACCTTTGTGGTAGGACCATTGGTTATGGAAGAGGGAAAAGTGATGTGGGTATTGAAAAAGCTTACGATCATTATTTGAAAGGTCAGAACGGGAAGCAACTGATGCAAAAAATTAATGGGGGTGTATGGAAGCCGCTAAGTAATACACAAGATGTTGAGCCCATTTCGGGTTCAGATGTGTATTCCACCATTGACATTCGTATTCAGGACATTGCGCAAACCGCCTTGTTGAAGAGTTTGGAAAAGTACGAAGCAGAAAATGGCTCTGTTATCCTGATGGAAGTAAAAACGGGTGCTATTCGTGCCATGTCTAGTTTAGAGCGTACTGATGATGAGAAATATGCTGAGAAATTTAACTATGCTATCGGAGCTGCATATGAGCCGGGTTCTACTTTTAAGTTGGCTTCTTTGCTGGTCGCTTTGGAAGATAGAGCTGTTGATACTTCCCATGTAGTTGATACTGAAAATGGATCTTTTAAGTTTTACGACAGAACGATGAAAGATTCAAATTATGACAGAGGTGGCTATGGAAAAATTAGTGTAGGAAAGGCTTTTGAAGTTTCCTCGAATATTGGAATTGCACGTACCATTGTAGATAATTACAGTGACAATCCACAACGTTTTGTTGACCGTTTAGCTCGATTGGGTGTAAGTGATAAATTAGATTTTGAGTTGTTAGGTGAAGCCGATCCCTGGATAAAAAATACCAATGATTCTACCTGGTCTGGAGTTTCACTTCCTTGGATTGCATTTGGGTATGAGATAAAAATGACTGCACTTCAAATTTTGGCCCTATACAATGCTATTGCCAATAATGGTGAATTGGTGAAGCCTCGAGTAGTAGATAGAGTTAAAAGGGGAGAAAAAATACTTGAGGCTAAAGAAGTTGAAGTTTTAAAGCCAAGCATTTGTTCCGAGTCAACGATTGATATTCTTCAGGATTTATTGGTTGGCGTAGTAGAAGATGGAACGGCTCGTAATATTTATTCGGAAAAATATTCTTGCGCCGGAAAAACCGGAACAGCAAAAATTGCTAGCGAGGGTTCATATGGTTCTGAATACAGAGCTTCATTTGCAGGTTACTTCCCGGCCGAAAATCCAAAGTATTCTTGTGTTGTTGTTGTTACAAAACCTAAAAAGGAAATTGGGTTTTATGGAAATGTAGTAGCAGCCCCGGTTTTTAAAGAATTGCGCAATATGCTTTATGCTGAAGAGGCTATTGAGACTCCAATGATGGATGGTGCAATGGCTTACGATTATGTGGGTAAGGTGCAGGAGTTAAATGATATTCATGAGGTTTTGGAATATCCAAAGTATCCGGGATCCCAAAAAAATATTTGGTTGAAATCAGATAAAAAGAAGTTTGAGGTTTTGGATTTTGATGAGGGAGAGATGCCAAATGTTAAGGGAATGGCAGCAATGGATGCTTTATTCCTATTAGAGAATCTAGGTTTAGATGTAGAGTTGCAGGGAAAAGGAAAAGTGATAAGACAGTCTTTAAAAGCCGGAAATAAAATTAGGGAGAATCAAAAAGTCGCATTGAGTTTATCATCATGAAACTACTTAAAGACATATTGTACAAGGTAGATCTGGATCACGTTCAGGGGAATACGAATATTGCTATTCCCCATTTGTGTTTCGACTCGCGTCAGGTACAGAAAGATTCTCTTTTCATTGCCGTAAAAGGAAGCCTGTCTGATGGACATGATTACATAGAAAAGGCTGAAGAATCCGGTGCATTGGCTATTGTGTGCGAGGAACTTCCGGCAAAGATTAGCGAGGATGTTGTTTATGTTAAGGTAAAAGATTCTTCAAGAGCTTTGGGTGTTATTTCTTCTAATTTTTATGACAATCCATCGGAGAAAATAAAGTTAGTAGGTGTTACCGGAACGAACGGAAAAACGACGGTTGCAACGCTACTTCACAGCCTGTTTCAGGCATTGGGTCATAAGGTCGGATTGGTATCAACCGTAGTGTACAAGATAGGTTCAAGATCTATTAATGCAACGCATACCACTCCCGATGCCATTCGTTTGAATGCCATGTTAAAGGAGATGATCGATGAAGGATGTAAATACTGCTTTATGGAAGTGAGCTCTCACGCCGTAGATCAGGGGCGTGTTGCAGGTTTGAATTTCGACATTGCCCTTTTTACAAACATCAGCCGGGACCATTTAGATTATCACAAAACTTACGATGAGTACATTGTAGCAAAGAAGAAATTCTTTGATGATTTAACACCTCAGGCCATTGCTATTGTTAATAAAGATGATAAGCATAGCAACACCATGTTGCACCATACAAAAGCAAAGAAGAAAACCTTTGCTTTAAGATCTACGGCAGATTACAAGTGCAAGATCATAGAAAATCAGTTCAGTGGTTTGCACTTGAATATCAATGGACAGGATGTTTACACAAAACTGATTGGAAGCTTTAACGCATCCAATTTATTATTGACTTACGCCACTGCTGTTGAATTGGGTGAAGATTCCCTTCAGATACTTACCGTTTTATCAGCTTTAAATGCCGTTGAGGGAAGATTTCAGCAGTTTAAATCTGACCATGGAATTACCTCAATTGTTGATTATGCACATACGCCGGATGCATTGCAAAATGTGCTAAAAACCATTGCAGATATTCGAACAGGAAAAGAAAAGGTGGTTTGTATTGTAGGTTGTGGTGGCGATAGAGATACAGGGAAAAGACCATTGATGGCTCAAGCGGCTTGCCAGTGGGCAGATCAGGTTATTCTGACGTCTGATAATCCCAGAAGTGAGAATCCAAAAGCAATTATTAAAGCGATGAAAGATGGCTTAAATGCTTCTCAGATGAAGAAGGTTTTAACGCTTGAAGACAGAGCGGAAGCCATAAAGTTGGGCGTAACTCTATGTTCGGAGGGAGATATTTTGTTGGTAGCCGGAAAAGGACACGAAAAGTATCAGGAAATCAAAGGTGAACGCCTTCCATTTGATGATGTGGCGATTTTAAAAGAGCATTTAAAAGACTAAGATATGTTGTACTATTTATTCACATACTTACACGAGGCATTCAACTTTCCGGGAGCGGGAGTGTTTCAGTACATTTCTTTCAGAGCTGCCATGGCAGTGATTGTTTCTTTGTTGATCTCAATGATCTTCGGGAAGCGTATCATCCGTATTTTGGCGCGAAAACAAGTTGGGGAAAGTGTTAGAGATCTTGGTTTAGAAGGTCAGGCTGAGAAGGCCGGGACACCTACTATGGGAGGGATTATCATATTGAGTTCCATTTTAATACCAACGATTCTATTTGCTAAGCTCGACAATATTTATGTCATCCTGATGATTATTACAACCGTTTGGATGGGTTTCATCGGTTTCTTAGATGATTACATCAAAGTATTTAAGAAGGATAAAAAAGGCTTGGCAGGGAAATTCAAGATCTTAGGTCAGGTTTCTTTAGGCTTAATCGTGGGTTCTATTCTTTATTTTCACCCGGATGTGGTCATGCGTGAGCAGGTGAGTACCGTAAATGAGTCGGCTCAGGTAGCGTTTGTGCAAGAAGATGTGAAGTCGACAATGACAACCATTCCTTTTGTAAAAAATAACGAATTTGATTATTCAGATCTATTGTCTTGGCTTGGCGAGAAAGCTCAGGATTGGGCCTGGTTGATTTTTATTCCAATGGTAATTTTTATTGTAACAGCCGTTTCCAACGGAGCTAATTTAACCGATGGAATTGATGGCTTAGCAACAGGAACTTCCGCCATTATTGGCCTGGTCTTAGCCATTTTTGCCTACGTGTCGGGTAACATCATTTTCGCAGATTATCTCAATATCATGTACATCCCGAATTCGGGTGAACTCGTAATATTTATTGGTGCTTTTGTTGGTGCCTGTGTAGGGTTTTTGTGGTACAATTCATATCCGGCACAAGTGTTTATGGGCGATACAGGTAGTTTGGCTATCGGTGGTATTATTGCTGTTTTTGCCATAGCTATTCGTAAGGAGCTTTTGATACCTATTATTTGTGGGGTCTTTTTAGTAGAAAATTTATCGGTGGTACTGCAAGTATCTTATTTCAAATACACCAGAAAAAAATACGGTGAAGGAAAGCGCATCTTCTTGATGTCTCCACTTCATCATCATTATCAAAAAGCAGGGTTGCATGAAAGTAAAATTGTGACTCGTTTTTGGATTGTGGGAATCATGTTGGCCATTTTAAGTTTTGTAACCCTAAAACTTCGTTAAAAGATGATTGCTGTATTAGGAGCCGGAGAAAGTGGAGTGGGAGCAGCACTCTTAGCCAAACAAAAAGGCTATGAGGTTTTTGTGAGTGACTTTGGAACGGTAAAGGAATCATTCCAAAAGGAGTTAACAGAAAATGGTTTTGAATGGGAGCAGGGTCAGCATAGTGAAGAGAAAATACTCTCTGCAGAAATGCTGATTAAAAGCCCTGGGATTCCCGAAACAAAGCTCATTGCCAAAGCAAGAGCTAAGGGCATAGAAGTTCTTTCAGAGATTGAGTTTGCTTCGCGTTTTAGCGAAGGTAAGATCGTAGCGATAACAGGTAGTAATGGTAAAACCACTACGGCAAGTTTAATCGATCACCTTTTAAAAGGTGCAGGATTAGATGTGGTGCTTGCAGGAAATGTTGGGGCTAGTTTTGCGCGTTGTCTGGCAAATTCCGACCACGATTATTGGGTTTTAGAACTCAGTAGTTTTCAGCTGGATGATATTCGTCAGTTTAAACCATACATCGCCATATTATTGAATTTGAGTCCCGATCATTTAGATCGTTACGATGGCAAAATGGAGAATTATGTAGCCGCAAAGATGCGTATTACAGAAAATCAAACGCAAGAAGACTATTTCATCTATTGGGATGATGACGAATGGATAAAAAAGAATTTAGAAAAAGTAAAAGCAAATAAACTTCCTCTTGGTCAAAAAACCGTAACAGAGGGAGCTTATTTAGAGAACAAACAGATTAATATTAACATTAACAGAGAGCAGTTAACTATGACAATTCACGAACTAGCATTACAAGGAAAGCACAACTGTTATAATTCTATGGCAGGTGGTATTGCTGCAAAATTGTTGGGAATAACCAATGATGTTGTACGCGATTGCTTATCAGATTTCGAAAAAATTGAACACCGCTTAGAGCCCGTACTTAAAGTGTATGGCGTTGATTACATCAACGACTCTAAGGCGACAAACGTTAATGCCGTCTGGTATGCTTTAGATAGCATGAATAAGCCGGTAGTTTGGATCTGTGGTGGTGTTGATAAAGGAAATGATTACGAGGGCCTCTTGCCTTTGGTAAAAGATAAGGTAAAAGCTATTGTTTGTCTGGGTACGGATAATTCTAAGCTTATCAGGACTTTTGGCGGCGTTGTAGAGCTTATTCAGGATACAGCTTCTATGGAAGATGCCGTAAAAGCAGCTTATCGATTTGCAGAAAAAGGAGATGCAGTATTGTTATCTCCGGCATGTGCCAGTTTCGATCTGTTTGCCAATTACGAAGACCGGGGTCGTCAGTTTAAGAAACAAATAAGATTACTTTAAGAGTTGAAATGGGTAAACTACATAAAGGGTGATAAGTACATTTGGGCGATAGCGATCTTGCTCTCATTAGTCTCTATTGTTTTAGTGTACAGCTCCAGTAGTCATCTGGCCTTTGCTTACAAGCAGGGGAATACGTTTTCTTTTTTAGTGAAACATCTTATTCATTTGGGAATCGGTTTTTTTATTATGTGGGCTTTGTCCAGAGTACCATTTAAATATTTTTACAATAGTTCGATAATAATTTTTGGATTGGCACTTGTTTTAATCTGCTGGGCTATTAGTGGAGGTGAAACCATTGGTGGGGCCAATGCCAGTAGATGGATCCGTATTGCTGGATTTACCTTTCAACCCTCGGAGTTGGCAAAGCTTGCATTGTTTGTGTTATTAGCTCGTAATTTGGTTCATTTTAGAGATAAATTGCATTCATTTAAGCAGTCTTTTTTCCCCATTTTGGGACCTGTAATATTGATTTGTGCATTGATATTGCCCTCTAATTTTTCTACTGCTGCCATCATATTTATGATCAGTTTTCTGATTATGTTTATTGGAAGGTATTCTTTGAAGTCGCTGGGTGCGATGGTGGGGATAGGGGTCGTCTTTCTAAGCTTGTTTTATTTGATGGTTACTACTTACCCGAATATTAGCAATCGTGTGGATACCTGGAAAGCTCGGATAGAATCTTTTACTGATGAAAATAGTGAAGGAAATTATCAGGTAAACCATGCTAAAACAGCCATCGCTCGTGGAGGAGTGTGGGGTCAGGGTCCGGGAAAAAGTGTTCAGAAGTATTTTTTACCTCAATCTTCATCAGATTTTATTTATGCTGTCATCGTTGAAGAATATGGAAGAGTAGGAGGGTTGTTTGTAATCATTTTGTATTTGATGTTGCTCTTTAGAGTGTTGAGAATAGCTAGTAAAAGTGATGACGATTTTGCCATTTTGATGGCTATAGGATTAGGCTTTTCCATTATCTCGCAGGCCTTTATTAATATGGCGGTGGCGGTAAACTTACTACCCGTTACAGGACAGACTTTACCCTTAATAAGTGCGGGAGGTTCATCGGTATGGATGACTTGCGCGGCAATAGGATTGATATTGAGTATTAGTAATAGCATACAACCACAACTTGAAAATCTAGCAAATGATGAAGAAGCGATTCTTAATTAGTGGTGGTGGCACAGGGGGGCATATCTTTCCGGCTCTTGCGATAGCAAAAGAAATTGAGCGCCGTTATCCGGAAAGTATGTTGCTTTTTGTGGGAGCATCAGATCGCATGGAGATGGAGAAAATTCCTGCTGCAGGTTACTCTGTTAAAGGTTTGTGGATATCAGGATTTCAACGTTCTCTGTCGTTTAAAAATTTACTCTTTCCTGTCAAGTTAATTTTTAGTGTGCTTCGATCTTTTTTTATTGTGCTTCGCTTTAAGCCCAATGTGGTTATTGGTACGGGAGGTTATGCTAGTGGCCCTGTTTTGTGGGTAGCATCTTTGTTAAAGATCCCGACCCTTATTCAGGAACAAAATTCTTACCCCGGAGTTACTAATAAGATCTTATCTTCTAAGGTAAATCAGATTTGTGTAGCCTATTCGGGCTTGGAAAGGTTCTTCCCCAAAGAGAAGATTCAGTTAACAGGAAACCCGATCCGTGCTGAAATTGAGTTTGGAGTTTATGATAGATCGGAAGTTTTGAGCGCTTATGGTTTGGTAAAAGACAAACCGGTGGTTTTGGTTATTGGAGGTAGTTTGGGGTCGAAGCGTATCAACGAAACCATACTTGAAAATATTTCCTGGTTTAAAGAGAATGAAGTGCAGTTGGTCTGGCAAACAGGGATGTTGTACTATGACAGGTGTAAGTCTGCTCAAACGGATTTGGGTAAATCGGGTAAAGTACAAGCATTTATTACCGAAATGGGACCGGCTCTGGCTGCAGCAGATGTGGTTATTTCTCGGGCTGGAGCGATTGCTTTATCTGAGCTTTGCTCTTTAGGGAAAGCCTGTGTTTTAGTGCCTTCACCAAATGTTGCCGAAGATCATCAGAAGAAAAATGCTTTGGCATTATCAGGAAATGATGCAGCCATTTTGGTGGAAGAAAAAAATATGGATACGCAACTTTTCCGAGTACTTGATTTATTGATGAATGATGTTGAGAAGCAAAAGCAATTGGCTGCTAATTGTAAGAAAATGGATAAGCCAAAAGCAGCAGAAAGGATTGTAGATATTATTGAAGAACTTAGTAATGATTAAGCTAGATCACATAGAACGTATTTATTTTCTTGGAATCGGAGGAATAGGTATGAGTGCTCTGGCTCGTTATTTTGTGGCTAAGGATTTTGAAGTAGCAGGCTACGATAGAACTCAGGCAGAGCTATGTATTTCTTTAGAGCATGCCTCATGTGAGATCTCGTATGAGGATGATCTGGCAACAATTCCTGCCTCATTTAGAGATAAGAAAAACACTCTGGTGGTTTACACGCCGGCAATTCCAAAAAATAATAAGCTGATAAAGTATTTTCAGGATGAAGGTTATCTGCTTGGTAAGCGTGCCGAAATTCTAGGTGCCATCACCAAAAATTTACAATGCTTAGCTATCGCAGGAACGCACGGAAAGACTACTATTTCGAGTTTACTATCTTATATTTTGAGTGATAACCTTGTGGACTGTTCGGCGTTTTTAGGAGGTATTGCCACTGATTTTGATTCAAATTTAAGAATAGGTTCTGCAGCTATTGCTGTTGTGGAGGCTGACGAATTTGATCGTTCATTTTTAAAGCTTTCGCCTAACTGGGCACTCATAAGTTCTATGGATGCCGATCACTTAGACATTTATGGTACTGCTCGTCATCTCGAAGAATCTTTCCGGCTATTTTCAGATAAGGTAGAAAATGGAAACCTTATTGCTAAGGAAGGATTAAATGTGCCATCGAAATACAGCTATGCTTTAGATTCTGATACAGCAGATTTTTCTGCTGTAAATATTCGTGTAGAAAATGGTGCTTATTATTTTGATCTGATTTATCCCAAAGGAGTTTGTAAGAATGTAATTACAGGCTTACCCGGAATTCATAATGTGGAGAATGCTTTGGCAGCATTTGCCATGGCCTATTTTCAAGGTGTTTCTACGAAGGGTATTGTCGATTCCATCGCTTCTTTTTCCGGAGTAAAAAGACGTTTTGAATACCATGTTAAAACAGATCATCAGATTTATATTGATGATTATGCACATCATCCAAAAGAGATTGAAGTAGCCATTCGTTCCGTCAGAGATTTGTTTCCAAACAAAGAGCTTACCGTTGTTTTTCAGCCACACCTATTTACGCGAACACGCGATTTTATGGATGATTTTGCCCGAGAATTGTCGGCTGCTGATAAAGTAATGTTGTTGGATATTTATCCGGCTAGAGAACTACCTGTTGAGGGAGTAAATTCTCAGGTTTTATTGGAGAAAATTACCTGTAAACAGAAAGGTGTTTATGCGATGTCTGAATTTCCTGAAGCAATAGCTAAAACAGATGTGCTGATGACACTTGGAGCCGGAGATATTGATGTTTTAATTCAACCTATTAAAAAGTATTTAGTATCGTGAGGAAGTTTTTAAACATAACATACTTTTTACTAATCATAGCTATGCTATCTTTTTTGTCCTGGACAAGCCGGGAGAGTTTGAATGATGTAGCGTGTCAAAAGGTAGAAATACAGGTAGATACAGAGGAGGGTTTGTTTTTTGTAGATGCCGAAATGGTGGGGGCTATGCTCCTCGAAAAAGAGGATTCTATTCTTGGAAAAACCTATGAAGATATAAACATCTATTTGTTAGAAGAATTCCTGGATACTCATCCTAATATTAAGAAAGCAGAATTATATTTAACAATCGATGGCAATTTGTGCGTTGATGTGAAGCAACGTAAGCCTATAGTGCGAGTTTTTGAAGAGAATGACTCCTATTATCTGGATCAGGAAATTATGCAATTTTCACTCTCTGAGAAATACAGTGCCAGAGTCTTACAAGTATACTGGTCAGAAATTACAGAGGAGCGTAAGACAATATTAGCTTCAGTTGTAGACCTTATCGATGCGGACGAATTTTTGAAAGCACAGATTACAGCCATTGCGTTTGATGAAACAGATGAACTTATTGTTTATCCGCGTGTGGGAGATCATAAAATTATTTTGGGCGAGGCTCAGAATTTGGTGAAGAAGTTTGAAAAATTGAAAGTTTTTTATCGTCACGGATTGGAGAAAGTAGGTTGGGACAGATATTCTCACATCAACCTAAAGTTTAAAGATCAGGTGGTATGTACAAAAAGATAAAGAAATGGAACAGGGAGAAGTTGCCATAGGATTAGACATCGGAACAACAAAAATTGTTGCGATTGTTGGTCGTAAAAATGAATATGGGAAAATTGATATTCTGGGTTTTGGTAAAGCAAAATCTTTAGGAGTACAGCGTGGGGTGGTTTCAAATATTACTCAAACGATTGAGTCCATTCAGCATGCAGTAAACGAAGCCGAAACGGATTCGGGCTTGAACCTAAGTAATTGTGTGGTTGGAATTGCGGGTCAACACATACGTTCGCTTCAACACAGCGATTATATCCTCAGGGAAAATGCTCAAGAGGTCATTACTCAGGAAGATATCGATAAGCTTGTTGAAAATGTACACAAACTAGTCATGCTTCCGGGTGAGGAGATTATTCATGTATTGCCTCAGGAATATAAAATAGATGGAGAGCCTAACCTTCACGAACCTATCGGAATGTTGGGTCGTCGTTTGGAGGCAAACCTTCATATTGTAGTAGGACAAAAAGCCGCGATCGGAAATATTTTCTCTTGCGTAAAAAAATCTGATCTGGAGGTTTCGGGGATTACTCTTGAACCCCTGGCATCTGCAGAAGCAGTTTTGAGTGAGGAGGAAAAAGAAGCCGGCGTTTGTCTGGTAGATATTGGTGGTGGTACTACAGATGTAGCCATTTTTAAGGATGGGATCATACGCCATACAGCTGTCATTCCTTTTGGGGGTAATGTAATCACCGAAGATATTAAGGAAGGTTGTTCTATTATTGAAAAGCAGTCCGAACTTCTGAAAATGAAATTTGGCTCGGCTTGGCCGGGAGAAAACAGCGAAAATGAAATTGTTTCTATTCCGGGATTAAGAGGGAGAGAGCCAAAAGAAATTTCACTAAAAATGTTGTCCAAAATTATTCATGCTCGCCTGGTAGAAATTATTGATCAGGTTTATGTTGAGGTGAAGAATTATGGACATGAAGAAGGAAAGAAAAAATTAATTGCCGGAATTGTTTTAACCGGAGGTGGTTCTCAGTTGAAGCATATCAAGCAGTTGTTTGAATATGAAACGGGAATGGATACGCGTGTTGGATTTCCGAATGAGCATTTGGCAAAAGGCGCTCGTCCGGAATTAGAAAGTCCAATGTATGCCACAGCCATTGGTTTGGTAATGAAGGGTGTAGAGTTTAATGAGAAAAACCCTCAAATACCCAGCTTCGTTGAAGTAGAAGAAAAGCCAGACCCTGTTAACCAGTCTATTGATGAGGTAGATGCAAAAACATTACCGAGTTCGGAGCCTAGCCCAATAGATGAAACGGATGTAAATCCTAAAGAATCCTTCTTTGATAAGTGGGTGAGAGGATTTATGAATTTTTTAGCCAATGAGGATTAATACAATAAACCCCTTAAGTTATGCCTGATTTAGATTTTGATATGCCACAAAACCAGTCCTCTTCGATTAAGGTAATCGGAGTAGGTGGAGGGGGTAGTAATGCCGTAAATTACATGTATCAAAAGGGCATTAAAGGCGTAGATTTTGTGGTATGCAACACCGATCAGCAAGCCCTTGATGATAGTCCTGTCCCTACTAAAATTCAGTTGGGAGTTTCTGTAACTGAAGGTTTGGGAGCTGGAGCATGGCCACTTAAAGGTAGGATGGCTGCAGAAGAAAATATTAAGGATGTTATTGATGTTTTGGAATGCAATACCAAAATGGTGTTTATTAATGCCGGAATGGGTGGTGGAACGGGTACAGGTGCTGCACCTGTAATAGCTAAGGCAGCTAAAGACATGGATATCCTTACGGTAGCCATTGTTACCATTCCATTTGTTTTTGAGGGAGAGCTTAGAATGTCTCAGGCTAAAGAAGGAATCGAAGAACTAAAAGAACACGTTGACTCTCTCATTGTCATCAATAATAATAAACTTCGCGAGATTTACGGGAACCTTGGCTTTAAGTCAGGTTTCGCAAAAGCAGATGAAATATTAGCCACTGCCTCTAGAGGTATTGCAGAAGTAATTACGCAAAAAGGACACCTAAACATCGATTTAAATGATGCTAAAACGGTTTTGTCTAATAGTGGTACAGCTATTATGGGCTCCGGAACAGCATTGGGTGATGGACGAGCTATAAAAGCGGTTAAAGGTGCCATAGAATCTCCTTTGTTAGATAATAATCATATTCGAGGGGCAAAGAAAGTGTTATTACTTATCGTTTCCGGTACCGAAGAGGTGACCTTTGAAGAGATGGGTGAGATCTCAGATTTCATCCAGGATCAGGTGATGATTGAAGGAGGGGCTCCTGCTGATATTATTATGGGGGTTGCCGAAGATGAAGAACTCGAATCTGCAGTTAATGTAACGGTAGTTGCTACAGGCTTCCATAAAGGAAAAGTGGTAAATCCACTTACCGGAATTCCGGAGAAGGTGGTTCACGATCTGGAAGATAAAACACAGCCAATAAAGGCTGTTGAAAAGCCAATTACTACAGTGATGCCTTCTGAAGATCAGCTTGTTGTTGAGCCTACTGAGGAGATAAAGCATATCTTAACAGAAGATTACGATCAGGAAGAAGTGAGGGTAGAGACTCCTAAAGCTCAGTTTGTTGTTGAGTCTACTGAGGAGATAAAGCATATCTTAACAGAAGATTACGATCAGGAAGAAGTGACGATAGCGACTCCTGAAGCTGTAGTTCAGGAAAAAGTAGCGCAAGAAATCACTCAAACTCCCGAAGTAGATACGGCAGAAACACAGCAGCAGGTAAGTATGACTTTTGAGTTTGATGTTGCTGAAAACACGAATGAACCGGATCTTAGCCTACGTGAGGAACCAAAAGTAGTGTTTAATCTTCTGGAAGAAATTGAGGAAGAGCGACTAGAAATAGAAGACTCGGAGAAGCCAAAAGTTGAGTTTAAGATTGATGAAATTGAAGGAGAGGTTTTTGATACGGAAAGCCTTGATTCGGCTATTGAAGAAGAGCCCATTTCTTTTGAATTGGGGTCTGATACCGAACAAGCTATCGAAGAAACTCCGATTAATTTTAGTTTAGATGAACCGGTAGAATCTAATGGGCAAGAGCAAAAGATAGTTCATACACTGAGTTTAGAAGAAGATGAAGGGGAAGAAGAGTCATTTTCTTTTGAGCCTACTCAGATGGAAACGGAAGAATCGGTATCGCTAAATGAAACCCTTGTTGAAGCTGAGGTTTCCGGTCCTGATGTAGTTCGTGAGCAAGTACTGCAAAGTATGGATGTAGAAGTTGAACCTGTTCATGAAGAAGTTCAGGTTGAGGCAGTAGAAGAATCGGCTACTATTGAGGAAAAATCGAGTGTAACTTTATCTACACATAGCAAGGCCTTACAAGAGCAAATAGATCGGGCTCAAAAGCGTAAAGAACGCCTGCAAAAGTTTAATTACCGCTTCAGAAATAGTTCAGTTGTTGATATGGCGGAAAGTGAGCCTGCATATAAAAGACAGGGCGTACAGTTAAACGAAGCCAAACACTCTTCTGAGGAGGCAGTATCGAGACTTAGCTTAAATACGAATGAAGATGGTGAGATTGAGTTGAAAAGCAAAAACTCCTTTTTACATGATAATGTAGATTAAAAACCAAAGCGATGAGTTTAAAAGCACAAATAATGCCGGCCATGAAAGAGGCTATGAAGGCGAAAGATAAAGTGACCCTAGAAACACTTAGAGCCATTAAAGCTGAATTGTTAACAGCAGAAACAGCTACGGGGGCTTCGGGTGAAATGAGCGAAGCTGAAGAGATTAAATTGCTTCAGAAAATGCAAAAACAACGTAAAGATGCGGCAGCAATTTATGTGGAACAAGGTCGTGCTGATCTGGCCGCTGACGAAACTGCTCAAACAAAAGTTTTAGAAAAGTTTCTTCCAGAACAAATGAGTGCAGAGGAATTAGAAAAAGCTGTGGCAGTCATCATTAATAAACTAGGTGCCTCCGGTCCTGCTGATATGGGGAAGGTGATGGGAGTTGCTTCTAAAGAACTTGCCGGTAAGGCAGAAGGTAGGCTTATTGCCGATACTGTTAAAGCTCTTTTAATAAGCTAATCTCTGTGCTTCCAGTTCTAGTAATGAGTAGCATTACCTATTGATTTATAGCGCACGATAGTAACCGATTTTCAGGTATTACTTTTTGACGGAATCCTCACCTTATGGTGGGTTTTTTTTTATGTTCGTAGGTGATATCACCTATACATTGAGTGTTAACACCTATTGCTTTGTAGGTAATTAAATACTTATATTTATTACATATTATAGTTTCAGTTAATAGGAGTATTTTTTGGCAGGGGGTCCTCACTTTTAGTGAGGACTTTTTTTTTGAAAATGACTAAGATTATTGATAAGGTCAATTTAGTTGTTATCGAAGGGGAAGCAGATATCTTTGATTCTGTTAATTTAGAATCCAGGTTGTATCGCTTTGGTGTGGGAAATTGGTAAGTGCAATTGTGATCTCATCTTCCGGGAATTCCTCGTACGTGTCATTAAGGTTAAAGCATAAATCTTCGGTAATCCATGCTTCACACATATCACCATTGCCGTTGTGGCTTAAACGGATGGGTATGTAAATGGGTGGTGTTCCGCAGAATAGTGGGTCTTGAATTAGCACATACTCGTGTTCTGCACAACCACCGGAATGCGATACATTTAAGTTTAACTCTTGGTCTTGTATTGATACGGAATTGATAAGTATGTAATCGTTAGGCCATTCTTCTTCGTAAACTGCCAAAATAATTGCCGGACAATCACTTTGATTTACAGGTTTAGAATCTTCACAAGAATAAAAAATAAAATTCAGAGCTAAAAATAAAAGGCCGTATGCATACTTAGTATTCATAATTAATAGTTTTATATTGATTTGAATTAATAGTAAATCGACAATAATTATGCCATTACCTTGGGAGTTTTCATTTAACGAATTACGAGACACCCTTCAACTAGGGGCAATAAACTGAGAGCTGCCAACTGGTCACTGGTTACAAAAAAAACCCGTTTTGCATACACAAAACAGGGCTTTTATTTTTAATTCAGAATAGATCTTACATCATTCCCGGCATACCACCCGGCATACCACCACCCATAGGAGGCATTGGGGTTACTTCAGGAAGATCAGCTAAAACACATTCCGTAGTTAATAACATACCGGCAACAGAAGCTGCATTTTCAAGAGCAACACGTGTTACTTTAGTCGGGTCGATAATCCCAGCTTCCAACATGTGTTCAAAGGTGTCTGTTTTGGCATTGTAGCCAAAGTCAGCATTCCCTTCGCGGATCTTAGAAACAATCACGGCACCTTCACCACCCGCATTTGCAACGATCTGACGAATTGGAGCTTCAATTGCTCTGGTGATGATCTGAACACCTGTTTTTTCATCTTCATTTTCTGTTTCAACAGAATTCAGAGCAGTAGCAGCACGAACAAGTGCAACCCCACCACCGGGAACAATTCCTTCTTCTACAGCCGCACGTGTAGCATGAAGTGCATCATCAACACGATCTTTCTTTTCTTTCATTTCAATTTCAGATGCAGCACCAATATATAATACAGCTACGCCTCCTGCTAATTTAGCAAGTCGTTCTTGTAGCTTTTCACGATCGTAGTCTGAAGTAGTTGTTTCCATTTGCGCTTTAATTTGATTTACACGCAATTCAATCGCTTCTTTCTCTCCTTTACCGTTAACTACAGTTGTGTTGTCTTTGTCGATAACCACTTTGTCGGTTTCTCCGAGCATTTCTATCGTAGTATTTTCTAATTTGAAGCCACGTTCTTCAGAAACAACCGTACCACCGGTAAGGATGGCAATATCTTCTAGCATGGCTTTACGACGATCGCCAAAGCCTGGTGCTTTTACCGCAGCAATTTTTAGACTACCTCGAATTTTATTTACTACCAAAGTAGCAAGTGCTTCACCATCTACATCTTCAGCAATAATTAATATAGGACGACCTGTTTGTGTTGTTTGTTCTAAAATAGGAAGCATATCCTTCATGTTCGAGATCTTCTTGTCGTAGATCAGGATGTAAGGATTATCCAATTCTGCTTCCATTTTTTCGGCATTGGTAACGAAATACGGTGATAAGTAACCTCGGTCGAATTGCATCCCTTCAACGATTTCAACAGTCGTGTCAGTACCTTTGGCTTCTTCAACCGTAATAACACCTTCTTTTTTTACTTTGGCCATAGCTTCCGCTATTAAGGTGCCGATCGTATTGTCGTTGTTTGAAGAAATGGTAGCAACTTGTTCAATTTTATCTAGATTGTCGCCCACTTCAATAGATTGTTTTTGAAGTTCGGCAACGACAGCCTTAACCGCTTTGTCGATTCCTCTCTTCAGATCCATTGGGTTAGCCCCTGCTGCTACGTTTTTTAGACCCGTTGCAACAATTTCCTGAGCTAAAACGGTGGCTGTTGTAGTACCATCACCGGCGATGTCAGCAGTTTTTGAGGCTACTTCCTTCACCATTTGAGCGCCCATATTCTCTATGGCATCTTCAAGTTCTATTTCTTTAGCTACAGTTACCCCATCTTTCGTAATGGTGGGTGCGCCAAATTTTTTATCGATAACAACATTACGACCTTTTGGTCCCAGTGTTACTTTTACTGCATTTGCTAGCGCGTCAACACCTCTTTTTAGTGCGTCTCTCGCTTCAATATCGAATTTAATATCTTTTGCCATTGTGTTTTTTTTAAATGATTGCTAAAAGGTCAGATTCACGCATCATCAGGTAGTCATTACCTTCAAATTTTAATTCTGTTCCTGAATATTTCCCATACAATACATGGTCTCCAAGTTTCACGGTCATTTCGTGATCTTTAGTTCCATTTCCTACAGCTACTACAATTCCCTTTTGTGGTTTTTCTTGTGCTGTATCCGGAATAATGATCCCGGAAATGGTAGTTGTTTCAGCTGCAGCAGGTTCAACCAATACTCTGTCAGCAAGTGGTTTTATTTTTAGTTCAGCCATTTTACGTCTAATTAAAGTTTTTGTAAATTAAAATTATCAATCTTCATCAAGTCAGAAATTATGCCATTGCATTTTTTCTGTCAAATTGTCTTAGAAGCATTAAAAGTAAGTCAAAAAAAAATGCCAAACGGGTCAGTTTGGCATTTTGTATGATTTGGAAGGAACTTATTCCGCTACTTCCGGAGTTTCTGTTTCAGTTGGTACGAAGTCTTCAGCGCTTTCTTCTACCTGTTCGATAATATCTGATTGAGTTTCTACTTCACTTCGGTCGATTGCAAAGTTAGAAAGCAATGTTAATGCAACCAAAGCTAAAGCTAAAGTCCAGGTGCTCTTCTCCAGAAAGTCTGAAGTTTTCTTTACACCCATAAATTGGTTTCCTTCACCAAAAGTAGAAGATAAACCACCACCTTTAGGGTTTTGAACCAGGATTACTAATAACAGTAATGCGCAGGTAATCAGTATTAAAATAGAAAACAATCCGTACATATCTATGGGTTTATTTGTTTAATGGCTTTAATTTGGTTTGCAAATAAACTACTTTTTTGTGGATATTTCAAACTTAAAATTTCGTAGGCTATAATTGCTTTGTCATAGTGCCCTTGTTCTAGGTAGACTTTTGCCAAAGTTTCAGTCATAAGCTTGTCGTTTTCCGTTAAGCTTTGTTGTGCCACCTGACTTGGCGAGAAGAATTCTTTTTTAGGGCGTTCTTTCTTTTTTGTTTCAGTAATAAAATCAACAATTTTATTTGTTTTTTCTATCGGATTAAGCTTTTCTTTTTTCTCAGGTTTTGCGTCTCTATCGATAGGTTTGAGTTGAGAGAGCTTTAACCATTCACTAAAAGAGTGTTTTTCTGTATCATCAAACTCGAGAGGTTTTCCGAGGTCTAAAGTTTGTTCAGGTTTTTGTTTTATTTGTTTAACAAGTTCTTTTATTGGAGCTTGAAAAGATTTTTGAGTAATGTATTCAAAGAGAATCGTTCTGTTGCCGGAGATGGCTGCAGTCATTTTCAGCTCTTTGTTATAGGCTTCACTATTAGCCTCTTTTAAAGCTTTAAGTCGTAATTTGTGTAAAGACGAGCAATAAGGATATTCGTTGCATAAGTCATCCAAACGCGAAAGATCTTCTTTTAGAATACTTTCGGGTTTTTGAATAAGTTCTATGAATTGGGTGCTTTGCATTTTTACCAATTTACAACAGCTTTGTTAAATATGTCTTCTATTAGCTCAATAATTATTTCGTCCATCAAATCTTCTTCTACATTAGAGAGGTTTAGGCTGCTATCGAAGTCTGCATAACGATTAAAACTTTGTTCGTAGGATTTATCGGGCTCACTTTGATTTTTAAATCGCACAAAGACCTTTATGCTTAACCTGTTTTGATTGGCTTGGTCGTTAGAACTTATGCTAATGGGTTTTACTTGATAATCACTAATATACCCTTCAAAATGTAGATCTCCATTGGTCTTAATCAAATTTAAAGAGGTTTGTTGTATAAACTGATCCTGAAGTGCATCGGTAAACTTTTGACTTAACACAGGTTGTACTAAGGTAGCCTGATTTTGGAAGTAAGAAATAGAAATTGTTTTAATATCAGGATGTATGTCGGCACCGGTAAAGGTGTAAACTCCACAACTGCAAATAAGAGCGATACAAGCTATAATGTACTTAAGTTTTGACATCTTATAGATCGTATTGTTTAATTTTTCGATACAAAGTACGTTCTGAAATTCCAAGCTCTGTAGCTGCACCTTTTCTTTTGCCCCGGTGTTTTTCAAGTGCATTTTTTATCATTTCAATTTCTTTATCCTGAAGTGACAGAGTTTCTTGAGGTTTTATTTCCTGAGCTTGAATGGTTCGAGGTTCGTTCGTAGCATCTGACTGCGATGGTAGTAGAATAGCTTTACTATTCTGTATGTCATCGTATTCAGAGTAAATTTTGTTGCTCAGTTGCGCATTTTCTTCGTTGAAGTTTGCATCTCCTTTCATGAGCTTCTGAGTTAATTTTTTCAGATCGCCAATGTCTTTTTTCATGTCGAAGAGAACTTTGTATAAAATTTCTCTTTCTGTATAGTCGTTTTCAGCATTCTTCCCATCGTTATAAAGTACGGGAAGTGTTTTTACATCATTATCCGGAAGGTAGTTTTTCAGTGTCACCACATCAATCATTCTACTTTCTTCTACCACTGATAGTTGTTCGGTGATGTTTCTAAGTTGACGAATATTTCCGGGCCATTGGTAGGTAGAAATAAGTTTAATGGCGTCTTCGTTAAGGCGTACAGAGGGCATGTGGTATTTCTCGGCAAAGTCCATTGCAAACTTGCGAAAAATCAAATGAATATCATCTTTTCGCTCTCTAAGAGGAGGTAAGTTTACCTGAACGGTATTTAGCCTGTAAAACAGATCTTCTCTAAACTGATTTTTATGAATTGCTTCCTGCATGTTTATGTTGGTAGCAGCTACGATGCGAACATCTGTTTTTTCTGCTTTGGAAGAACCTACTTTAATGAACTCGCCCGTTTCCAAAACACGTAATAAACGTACTTGGGTGGCTAGTGGTAATTCTCCGACTTCATCCAGGAAGATGGTTCCTCCATCAGCAACTTCAAAGTATCCTTTTCTATTGGAAGTAGCTCCGGTAAAAGAACCTTTTTCATGTCCAAAAAGCTCACTGTCAATAGTCCCTTCCGGAATAGCTCCACAGTTTACAGCAATATAAGGCCCGTGCTTGCGAGCCGACATTTGGTGTATGATCTTTGGAATAACTTCTTTACCCGTACCACTCTCACCAGAAACCATTACAGAGATATCGGTAGGGGCTACGCGAATAGCTTTAGATATAGCACGGTCCAGCTCAGGTGCAGAACCTATAATTCCAAAGCGTTGTTTTATATCTTGTGCTGAAGTCATAATATTTGTCAGATTTATGCTACTGGTTGCTTTTTCATCCTTCTACGCTTTCACCAATCAATGTAGCAGAATTACAGTCTGTAATACGCACCTTAACATAGTCTCCGGGTTTGTAATGCTTCTTTGGGAATACGGCTACCGAATTGTGTGTTGTTCTACCGAATAGGTGCTCATCTGACCGCTTAGAAAGGCCTTCTGCCAAAACTTTAAAAGTTTTGCCAATCCTTGTTTGGTTGTATTCCATAGAATGTTGACGCTGTTTCTCGATAATCTCTGTTAATCTTCTGGACTTAACTTCTTCCGGAACATCGTCTTCAAACTGACGAGCAGCTTTCGTGTTAGGTCTTTCCGAATATTTAAACATAAATCCGTAGTCGAATTTAACGTAGTCCATCAGGCTTAAAGTATCTTTATGTTCTTCCTCGGTTTCAGAGCAGAAGCTGGAGATGATGTCCTGAGAAATTGCACATCCCGGGATGATTCTTTTGATAGCATCTATACGTTCCATATACCATTCCCTGGTATAGCCTCTATTCATCATTTTAAGAATCCTGGAGTTTCCGGATTGAACAGGAAGGTGGATGTAGTCACAAATATTTTCATATTTCGCCATTGTTTCTAGGACCTGATCTGACATGTCTTGAGGGTGAGATGTTGAAAATCGAATTCTCATTTCCGGGCTTACTAAAGCAACTTTTTCCAGTAGTTGAGCAAAATTTACTGAACTCGCCTGTTGGATTTCTGATAGTTTTTTGAAATCTATTTTTGCTCCACCACCATACCACAGATAAGAATCTACATTTTGACCTAAAAGAGTTACTTCTTTGTAGCCTTTTTCGTGTAGCTCACGGACTTCGTCTACAATACTTTCGGTATCTCTGCTACGTTCTCTACCTCTTGTAAACGGAACGACGCAGAAGGTACACATGTTATCGCATCCACGCATAATAGATACAAAAGCAGTAACACCATTGCTGTTTAATCGTACAGGGCTAATGTCTGCGTATGTTTCTTCTTTAGAAAGTTGTACGTTAACGGCTTTCTGTCCTTGGTCAACCGTGTTAATAAGATTTGGTAAATCTCTGTAGGCATCGGGTCCTACAACAATATCAACTAATTTTTCTTCTTCTAAGAATTTTGATTTTAAGCGTTCTGCCATACAACCCAGAACACCAATCGTCATATCCTTTTTCTTTTCTTTCAGTTTTTGGAAAGTCCTTAATCGTTTGCGAACAGTTTGTTCTGCTTTTTCGCGGATTGAACAGGTGTTTACAAAAATGACATCGGCTTCTTCAATGTCTTTAGTTGTATTGAATCCATGCTCGGTTAATATTGAAGCCACAATTTCGCTGTCAGAAAAGTTCATCTGGCAGCCATAGCTCTCAATGTAAAGTTTTCTTCCCCCCGGATCTGGAGCATCAAGTACAAGGGCTTCTCCTTGCTTTCCTTCGTCTATAACTTTATTACCTGTGTGGTACTGTTCCATCTAAATACTGTTTTACAGGGACAAAATTACAAAATGAAATAGTTCTGACAAAATGTCATACAATTAAGAAGTGAAAATATTTTTCAAAGATTATGGCTAAATAATTTTTTATTTCAAAAATCCTTTTAATATTATTAAAAGGTAATTAAGTATAAATAATATAAAGGGTATACAATTAGGAAGTTTGGAAAAACTTATTATAATTTTGCAGTAAATTCAGGAATTGATATGGCAAAGAATCTAGTAATAGTTGAGTCGCCTGCAAAGGCAAAGACGATCGAAGGATTTTTAGGAAAAGATTTCAAAGTTTTATCGAGCTTTGGTCATATTCGCGATTTGTCGCACAAAGATATGGGTGTAGATATCCCGGGAGGATTTATTCCAAATTATGAGGTTTCTTCTGATAAGAAAGAAACAGTAAAGGCTTTGAAGAAGGAAGTGAAGTCTGCAGATACTGTATGGCTGGCAACTGATGAAGACCGCGAGGGAGAGGCTATTGCCTGGCACCTGGCGGAAACTTTAAATCTGAAGAATAAAGAAACAAAACGTATTGTATTCCATGAGATTACCAAAACAGCGATTACTAAAGCTGTAGATAATCCTCGTGAGATTGATTACAATTTGGTGAATGCCCAACAAGCGAGACGTGTATTAGATCGATTGGTAGGTTTTGAGCTTTCGCCGGTTTTGTGGCGAAAAGTAAAACAAGGTTTATCTGCCGGACGTGTGCAATCGGTGGCAGTACGTTTGACTGTTGAGCGTGAGCGTGAAATCAATAATTTTGATTCCAATGTATACTATAAAATTGTTGCTCAGTTTGTCAATAAAGAGGGTAAATCATTTAGGGCTGAGGTATCGTCGCGCTTAGAAAGTTTAGAAGAGGCTCAGGCCTTTTTGCAGAAATGTGTTGACGCTCAGTTTAGCGTTGCTAATCTTGAGAAAAAATCAGCTACTAAAGGTCCGGCGGCACCATTTACTACTTCAACATTACAGCAGGAAGCCGCACGTAAGTTAGGTTTCTCTGTTTCACAAACCATGACGGTTGCCCAGCGTTTGTATGAAGCGGGTAAGATTACGTATATGAGAACGGATTCTGTGAATCTGTCCAATGATGCCATGTCTGCCATTAAGCAAGAGATTACTAGTGAGTATGGTGAGTCTTATTCTAAGCCACGCACTTATTCAACGAAATCGAAAGGGGCACAGGAGGCTCACGAGGCTATTCGTCCTACCTACATGCACGAGCGTCATGTAAGTGATGATCATGGGCAGCAAAAATTATATGATTTGATCTGGAAGCGTGCTATTGCTTCACAGATGTCAAATGCAAAATTAGAACGTACTACTGTTACTATTGATCATTCAAATCATGAAAAGAATTTTATTGCCAAAGGTGAGGTTATCATATTTGATGGGTTTTTAAAAGTATATCTCGAGGGAACAGATGAGGAAGGTGAAGAAGAGCAAGATGGAATGTTGCCTAAGTTAGAGGTTGGTGAAAATGTATCGTATAAAAAAATTAGCTCCAGAGAACGATTTACTAAAGCTCCTGCAAGATTTACAGAAGCAAGTTTAGTGAAGAAGCTGGAGGAGCTTGGTATTGGTAGACCGTCAACTTATGCGCCGACTATTTCTACAGTTCAACGCAGAGGTTACGTGGAGAAAGGTGATGATGAAGGAATACTTCGTCCCTATCATTATGTCGAATTATCGAATTCGGCAATTACAACGAATGTTTTAGAGGAAAAAGCCGGTTCAAAGAAAGGGAAGTTATGTCCTACTGATATCGGTATGGTGGTAAATGACTTCCTGGTATCTAATTTCAATTCTATTTTAGATTACCACTTTACTGCAAATGTAGAGGTTGAGTTTGATGAAATTGCTGCAGGTGATAAATCTTGGAACGACATGCTTAAAAATTTCTATGGAGATTTCCATGCGAAGGTTGAAGATGTTAAAGAGAATTCTGAGCGAGCCGTTGGCGAGCGTCTTTTGGGTATTGATCCTAAGACAGGATTAAATCTTTATGTTCGTATTGGTCGTTATGGACCTATGGCGCAATTGGGTGAAGGTTCTGAGGAAGAGAAACCTAAGTTCGCGAGTTTAAGAAAAGGTCAGTCTATAGAGTCTATTACTTTAGAGGAAGCTATTGATTTGTTTAAGTTACCCCGACAAGTCGGGCAATTTGAAGATAAAGTGGTAACTGTTGCCATTGGAAGGTTTGGTCCTTATGTTCGTCACGATGGGAAATTTGTCTCTTTAGGTGAATATGATCCAATGACCATAGAGTTAGATGCATGTGTTGAGCTAATTGAAGCAAAGCGTAAATCGGATGCAGAGAAACATATTAACACTTTTGATGAGGAGGAACCAACCATTCAAGTGCTACACGGAAGATGGGGTCCTTATATTAAGATGGAGAAGAAGAATTACAAGATTCCAAAAGACGTGGAAGCTGAGAGTTTAGATAGAGCTCAATGTGTTCATATTATTGAGAATCAGCCTAAGAAAACTAAAGGAAGGGCCAAAGCCAAAACAAAGACAAAGGCAAAGGCAAAGAAAAAATAAGTCAAAAAATCCTCACTAATCAGTGAGGATTTTTTATTAGAGCAGTAATCTGTTTTTAGCTAACTAACAACCATTTTTTTATATTTAAGGCATGGATTTAAATGGGTATCTTCAAGCTTATCAGTTAGAGCTAAACACCAATGCTAGTGATCGACTGGGTTCTTATGTAAATTTTTACAACGAGGATTTTCAAGGAGATGTGTTTTCTTATGATGTTTTTATTCTGGGGGTTCCAGAGGGGAGGTTGTCTTTAAAAAATGAAACCTGTGCTTTTGCACCCGATGAGATCAGGACCTCTTTTTATGAGCTTTATCGAGGGGAATGGAATCTAAAGGTCTTGGATTTAGGAAACCTTATACTTGGACAAAAAGTTGAAGATACCTACGTAGCATTAGAAGAACTTACGTCTTATTTGATTCGGGAAGGGAAAGTGCTACTGGTTTTAGGGGGTGGTCATGATTTGATTACGCCTATATATAAAGGACATTGTGCCTTTGGAAAACCTCTTAATTTTGCATCAGCAGATGCGTATTTAGATTTTCAGGATGGAGACAATTATCATTCCAGGTCTTTTTTATCTCAACTTTTAGCTTCCAAGGAGTCTTTGTTGTCTAAGTATTGTCTTTTTGGGTATCAAACTTATTTATGTTCTCCAAATGAGCTTAGTTTATTGGAGCAAATGGATTTTAATCTTTTGCGATTAGGTGAAGTAAATGCGGACATAAAGGAAATGGAGCCTTACATGAGAGATCTAGATCACTTGAGCGTGGATTTATCGGTAGTGAAACACTCTGAAGCATCAGCAACTGTGTATTCATCTCCCAATGGAATAACTGCAGAAGTTCTGTGTGCTATGTTTCGTTATGCCGGAATGAGTCATGGGATAAAGAGTGTATTGTTTTCAGATTTAAACCCGCGCTTGGATAAAAACGGTCAAAGTGTGAAGGTTTATGCGCAGGCAATTTGGTATTTTCTAGAAGGACTACACTTAAGATACGATGATTTTCCTGATGAGGAACGGAATAATTTTCAAAGATTTCATGTCAGTTCGGAATTATCAGACCTGATATTTTATAAAAGTGAACAGTCGGGGCGATGGTGGGTGGAGCTTCCCAAAAATCCTTCGTCAGATAAGGTTTTGTTACCATGCTCATTCTTAGATTATAAAAAGGCTGTAGATGGGTTGCTTTCTGATAGATTATTAAAGCAAGTCAGGTTATAGTTTGTTGGCACGAGATTTGTTTAAAATTGAATGTCAAAAAAAAAGATGTAAAAGGTTGTAGTAATAAATCCGATGATTTTTGTTTTTTTTTCTATCTTTAGCCCTCTCAAATTAGGTGCAACGAACGGATGATGCATTATATGAAAAAGGTTTTAGTACTATTTTTCGTGTTACTGAGTGGATTGGTGAAAGCGCAACAGGATCCACAGTTCTCGTTAAATATGTTTAATATATATTCGGTGAATCCCGCTTTTTCGGGTAGTCACGATCAGTTTAATGCATTGGCGATACATCGAAGCCAATGGGTAGGATTTGATGGTGCTCCAGCAACTCAACATGTAAGTGTTGAGGCTCCTGTTTATTTTTTACATGGTGGAGCTGGTATAAGTTTGACGAATGATAAGTTAGGTAACCAATATACTAGAGGAATTAATTTTTCTTATGCCTATCAAACAAAACTAACTAAGAAGTCAGAGTTAGGTCTGGGTCTTAGTTTTGGTTTTTTAGATGTTGGTGTTGATGGTGTTTGGTTGGCCCCTGATGGGACGTCTGGTGGGAGTGATCCATCCATACCTGCAATGAACTCTAATGATGTAGTTCCTGATTTAGGTTTGGGATTGTATTATAGAATGAAGTCATTGTATATTGGTTATTCGGTGACGCACCTAAACCAGGCTCTGGCAGTTTATGGTGATGATGATAGAGATCTTCAATTTAAGAGACATCATTACTTAACTTTAGGTTGGAAGCATGATGTAACGAGTGAACTTGTTCTGCATCCTTCCATATATGTTAAAACAGATCAGGTTTCTACTCAGATAGATTTCAACGTAAATGCAAATTACGGTGATCATCTTTGGGGTGGAATGACTTATAGATTAGATGACGCCGTAGTTGTAATTGCAGGTTATAACATTAATGAGAACCTGAAATTTGGCTATGCGTATGATATAACCACTTCAGATTTAAAATCTGAATCGAGTGGTTCGCATGAGGTGTTGTTGCGATATTCGTTTAAAATGCGTCCCCCAGGCAAGTTGCCAACGCATTATAGGAATATTCGTTATAATTAGTGAGAACTGCTTATTTGTAAATTGTAGGAAAAACAACAAAAATGAAAAAGATACTTTTACTTGGAGTTATTGCAGCAACTGTTTTTAGTAGCTGTGGTACTTCATCAAGAGGAGAACTAGTTGGTGTTCAGGAGTTATCAGAATTTTACCCTTCTGATCCATATGGAATGGTTAAAATTCCAAGAGGCACATTTACTATGGGAGCGAATGATGGAGATGTTCCTTACGCTCATACGACACCAAAGAAACTAGTGACGATGCATTCGTTTTATATGGATCAAACTGAAATTACAAACAATGAATATCGTCAGTTTGTGCATTGGGTTAGAGATTCTATTGCAAGAACTCTTCTAGCCGAAGGAATGGTAGAAGGGTATGAATATATCGAGGAAACTCCTGATGGCGAGTTTTTAGATAATCCATATCTTAATTGGGATGCGGATATTGATTGGGATGGAAATGAGGAAATAGAGCTTACTCTTGAGGAAATGTATTTGCCTTTGGAGGAGCAAATTATGGGACAAAAAGGGTTTGATACTCGATCCTGGAGTTACAAATACTCTTGGGTAGATAAAAGTCCTGCAGCTAAAAAGGCAAATCGTTTCGATCCTGAGACAGGTACTTATCGTGAAGGGTTTTCGCGTCAGAACTTAGTTCATGATGCAGAGGTTTATGTATATCCTGATACTTTAGTCTGGATGAGTGATTTCTCTTACACTTTTAACGAGCCTATGTTTGATACTTACTTTTGGCATCCTGCCTATGGTGAATATCCTTTAGTAGGTGTTAACTGGGAGCAAGCTACTGCATTTTGCCATTGGAGAACCGATTTACGTATGAGACAGTTAACGTCATATCAACAAAAGTATGAAACTGAATTCCGTCTTCCTACAGACGCTGAATGGGAGTATGCTGCTCGTGGTGGTAAAGAACATTCAATTTATCCGTGGGGAGGTCCTTATTCTCGAAATAGTAAAGGGTGTTTCTTAGCTAATTTTAAGCCTGTAAGAGGTAATTATATTGCCGATGGATATGCGTTTACTGCACCTTCAGAGTCTTATTGGAGAAACGATTATGACTTATTTAATATGTCAGGAAATGTTTCGGAGTGGACATCTACACCATTTGAACCTACAGCATCTATGTTTGTTTCAGATATGAATCCTTTTTACACATATAATGCAGATGAAAATGCGCATCCTATGTTAAAGAGAAAAGTTGTTAAAGGTGGTTCATGGAAAGATGTAGGTGCATTTTTGCAAGTTGCAGCAAAAGATTATGAATATCAGGATACTTCAAAGTGTTACATAGGTTTCCGTTGCGTTAAAACATACGCAGGGGTAGAAACTGTAGACTTTGGGTATTAAACTATTGAATACAAAAAAATAGATTATGTTTAAATTTTTTGAAAGTAACAAAGGAAAGAACCTCATGTCCAAACTTTATGGTTGGGGTGCTGCAGTTGTAATCTTAGGAGCGATGTTTAAGATCTTACACTGGGATGGAGCAGATTTAATGTTGACGCTTGGTTTAACTACTGAAGCTATTATTTTCTTTATATCCGGTTTTGAAAAACCACATACTGAATATGATTGGTCTATAGTTTACCCTGAATTGGCAGGAATGAATGATGGAAAGGAGAGTCCTGTCAGAGAACTTGATAATATGCTTGAAAAGGCAAAAGTTGATGAGGATCTAATTCAAAGTTTGGGTGATGGTTTAAGAAAAGTAAACGAAGCAGCAAATGGATTGGGTTCTGTATCCGATATTGCTGAGAGTACAAATGAGTATAGCAGACAAGTAACTTCTGCTGCCAAAAACCTTGAAAGTATCAATTCATTATACGAAGAGCAAATGAAATCTTCTATTGAGCAAACTGAAGCTACCCGTCAAATGGCAGCTAACATGACTTATTCATTAAATGAGGCTCAACAAATGCAGGAAGAACTAGCAGTATTAAGTAAAAACCTAAACGCATTAAATGGTGTTTACGGAAATATGCTTAGTGCTATGAACGTTAGTAATAAATAATTTGCAATTAATTATTAAACCGTAGGTATAATGGCTTCAGGAAAACTTTCACCAAGGCAGAAAATGATCAACATGATGTATCTCGTGTTGACTGCTTTATTGGCTTTGAATATTTCTAAGGATATGTTGAAGGCTTTTGCAAAGGTTAACAATTCCCTAAAATCGAATTTATTAAATATTAGTCATCAATCAGATATTCTCTATTCACAATTTCAAGAGAGTGCTGAAAATTTTCCTGAGAAGGTTGGTTTTCAATATGAAATAGCTCAATTGGTTCAAAATGAAGCAGAAGGGTTTAGGACGTATATTACAGAGCTTAATAATATGTTAATTCAAAATACAGGTGGTTACAAAGAGGATGGTATACAATTAAAAGGTGCAGATAATAAATCTAAGGTTTCAAATTTAATGCTAATGAAGCCCGATGTAAAAGGGAAAGAATTTCGTTTAAAAATTGATTCATACAGAGATTTTTTATTAGAACTTGAAGTTGTTCAGAATGATGAGGAACTAAAAAATATGATTACTTCAAATCTTGATACTGACGATGTGTTGAAAGACGGCATATTTATGTCGTGGGAGGAAGGGACATTTAACAATGTACCATTAATTGCAGTTTTAACATTTTTGTCACAGTATCAGGTTGATGGATCAACGATTGAGTCTAAAATTGTTGAGTCATTGTATTCCGGCGTATCTGCTGATGATATGAAATTTACGACTGCTATTGCCCAGGTTATGGCACCTAAGAACTACATCATGCAGGGTGATAGTTTTAGAGCTGAAATTTCTCTTGCAGCATTTGATACAACACAAACGCCTGAAATTATTGTAACGAATTCATTTAATGAAGATGGTACTCCGGACTTTTCAGGTTCTGATACGATTGATGTTTCAAAGCTAGGAATAGGACAATACAATGTTGTTGCAAGAGGTTTGGGAACACAAAAAAGAGCTGCTCGAATCTTACTTACAACAGAAAAAGGAGTTATTCCTTACGATGAGGTTTTTCAATACGAAGTAGCTAAACCTATGGCGGTAGTGTCACCTACTAAGATGAATGTATTCTACAGAGGTGTACCTAATCCCATTGATGTGTCTGCACCCGGATTTTCTCCTGAAGATTTACAGGTGTCCGGTAAAAATGTGACTCTTAAAAGAATTAAGCCCGGTCAGTACGAAGCAACTGTAAGAGATAATGCGAAGGGTGATGCTGAAATTTCAATTAAAGCTAATAGCAGAAATATTGGTAAGCCTATAGCGTTTAGATTAAAGAGAATTCCTTCGCCTACTGCAAGTATCAACGGTAAGAAAGAAGGTAAAATGTCAAAAGGAAAACTTAGTAAAGCTCAGGGTATCGTCGCTTCACTACCAAACTTCCCATTTGATTTAAAGTATAAAGTTGAGTCGTTTGATGTTCGTATGAAAGATGGCGAATACACCAAAACGATTAAAGTAAAAGGTAATAAGTTTACTTCTGAAGTCAAAGAGAAGATTATTAAACTTAAACCGGGTTCCGATATCTCGTTTACAAACATTAAGGCAAAAGGCCCTGATGGACGTAAGCAGTGTGGTGCCATAGTTTTGACAGTACAGTAATTTTAAATACGAAGCGATCATGAAAATCTTAAAGATTGCCCTAACAGGATTAGCTCTATTAGCAAGCTCTACAATGTTTGCTCAAACAAATGTTTTGGATTATAATTCTAGTCCTACACCTTTAGACGGTCATGCTTTTATTAAGCATCACGACTATCAAAACAGAGTATTGGATTATCCTTTTGTTCGAGAAGATGATATTCTTTGGTCAAAAACATACATCCAAAGAATTGACTTAAGGCAAAAAAAGAACCATCCATTATACTTCCCTCAGTATCCTGTAAAATTAGGTTCTGGACAAGTTCGTATGAACATGGCTGATAACTTATTGAAAGCAGTACTTGAAGATCAGTCTTTAGTTGCTTATGAAGATGAGTACTTTGATGAGGTGAAGTCTGTTGTGGCGATTAACAAACTACTATTTTCTATTACGGAGGAAGAATATGAGGATATTGATACTGGTGAGTTAATTAGTGAATTAGATACAGTACGTGTTGAGAGTAAAGATATTAAAGAGTTTTTAGTTGTAGAAGACCGTTTCTTCGACAAAAAGAGGTCTGTACTTGATGTGCGTATTCTAGGTCTTTGTCCTGTGGCTGAAATCATGAACAAAGAAACTTACGAAATGGAAAAAGTTAAGTTGTTTTGGGTATGGTTACCAGAAGCTCGTCAGACGCTAGCAAACGCTACAGTTTATAATACTAGCAATAGTGTTGAAAGATTGACTTATGATGAGTTTTTACAAAAGAGATTGTTTGCTTCTGTAATTACTAAGGAAACAAACTTGTACGACAGATCTATTTTTGAATACAAGAAAGATAGAATGCAACAGCTTCTTGAAGCTGATCGTATTAAGAACGATATCCGTAATATGGAAAGCGATCTTTGGGAATACTAATCCTATTTCAAAGTTAAAATATGAAGCTCCCTTAGGGAGCTTTTTTTCTTATGAAAAAGTTTGATTATATCATTGTAGGACAAGGTTTGGCAGGGACCGTTTTAGCTTTTCAGCTTAAACGAAAAGGCAAAAGTGTTTTCGTAATCGATAAGCATAGAGAAAGTACATCTTCCAAAATTGCTCCCGGGGCATATAATCCTATGGTGTTAAAAAGATTTACACCCTGCTGGAAAGTTGAAGAACAATTAGAACCCTTGTATGATTTTATTAAAAACTTCGAAGAGACTTTTAATGAATCTGTTCATACTCCATTAAAGTTATGGCGAAAATTCTATTCTGTTCAGGAACAAAATTTGTGGCTTGAGAAATCGGAGAACGACAGACTTACCCCTTTTATGAATCCTTCTTTTATTGCCAATCCCTACAAAGATATTATTGCAGACTTTGGTTTTGGAGAAGTGATAAATTCCGGTCGGGTTCAATTGTCAAAAGTGATTTCACTTTTTAAAGAACAACTTGAAAATGAAGCTTGTTTTTTAAACGAAGTGTTTGATTACAATGCTTTAGAAATTCGTTCAACTGCTGTGGTGTACAAATCTGTTTCAGCAGACAAAATAGTCTTTTGTGAAGGACATAGATTGACGGATAATCCTTTCTTCAACTATTTACCTTTAATGCGAACAAAGGGAGAGTTGATCACGGTAAAGTTAAAAGGCTTGCAGGTCAGAGAACTGATAAAAAGTAATATTTCAATTCTTCCTTTAGGTGGTGATTTGTACAAGGTGGGAGCGACTTTTAATTGGGACGATAAAGATGAGGTCTGTACAGTGCAGGCAAAAGAAGAGCTCTTGGATAAATTGAAAGAATTGGTAAGTGTAAGCCCTGAAGTGGTAAAACAGGAGGCCGGATTAAGGCCAACCGTAAAGGATCGAAGAGCACTGCTTGGTGCACATCCCAAATACGATAATATTATTGTGTTTAATGGTCTTGGAACTCGTGGTTTATTAATTTCTCCCTACTTATCTTTGCAACTTATTGACTTTATGGAACAGGGAATTTCTTTAGACCCTGAAGTAGATATTAAACGTTACGAAAACGAGATGCCATGTTAGCAATTCAGAATATAAGTGTGCAGTTTGGAGGTGAGGTGTTGTTTGCCGATATGAGCTTTATGGTAAATAAGGGTGATCGAATAGGCCTTGTTGGAAAGAATGGGGCAGGTAAGTCCACCTTATTAAAGATTATTCATTCCAAAAAAGGTTTCGATTCCGGTTCGGTTAACCTACAAAAAGAGATGGAAGTAGGTTATTTATCTCAAGACATTGATTTTGTAAAAGGAAATACGGTTCTTGAAGAGGCTGAAAAGGCTTTTGAACGGATCAAACAGGTTCAAAAAGAACTTAATTTTATTCAGGAAGAACTTGTAAACAGAACGGACTATGAATCGGAGGAATACCTTGAGATTATAAACAAGTGCAGTGAATTAGAGCACGAATTAAATGTAATTGGTGGTTACACATTCCATGCTCATATTGAAAAGGTACTTTTTGGTTTAGGTTTTAAATCGGAAGATCTAACAAAACTTACCGACACGTTTAGTGGTGGATGGCGTATGCGCATCGAATTGGCTAAGGTCTTATTGAGTAACCCGGATGTGTTGCTTTTGGATGAGCCTACAAACCACCTTGATATTGAGTCTATTGTTTGGCTGGAGAATTTTTTAAGAAGCTATGCAGGAGCGGTTATATTGGTTTCACACGACAGGGCATTCCTGGATCAGGTTACCAATAGAACGATAGAAATTGCAAACCGTAAGGTTTATGATTATAAAGCTCCTTATACAAAGTATTTGCAATTGCGTCAGGAGCGCCTAGAGCAACAAGTTGCGGTAAAGAAAAATCAAGATAAGGAGATTAAACAGACTGAAGAGCTAATAGACAAGTTCAGGTACAAAGCGAGTAAGGCTGCCTTTGCCCAAAGTTTGATTAAGAAACTCGATAAAATGGATCGCGTGGAAGTTGATGCTACAGACCTTAAAAAAATGAATTTTTCATTTCCGGAGTCTACAGCGCCAGGAAAAGTAATTTTGGAGATTGAACAATTATCAAAATTTTACGGAGAAAAAAAGGTCATTCAAAATTTAGACTTGCAAATTGATCGTGGAGATCGTCTGGCTTTTGTGGGGCAGAATGGTCAGGGAAAAACCACTTTAATTAAATGTATTACCGAAGCTGAAACACATCAGGGGAGTATAAAAACAGGTCACAATGTAGCTATGAGTTATTTTGCTCAAAATCAGGCTGAACTATTAGATCCGGAAAAAAGAGTTATTGATGTTATTGAAGATGTTGCCGATGACAAATTGAGATCCAGGTCGAGAGATATGCTGGGTTCATTTTTGTTTAGTGGCGATGATGTAGAGAAAAAGGTAAGCGTACTTTCCGGAGGAGAACGATCTAGACTGGCATTATGTAAAATGTTATTGCAGTCTTCAAATTTTTTGATTCTCGATGAGCCTACCAATCATTTAGATATTATTTCAAAAGAAGTATTAAAGAATGCTTTGAAGTCCTATCAGGGAACTTTGGTGATTGTTTCTCACGACAGAGATTTTCTTGCCGGACTTTCAAATAAGATCATTGAGTTCAGAGATGGGCAAATCAAAACACATTTAGGAGATATTAATGACTATTTAAGCTTTAGGAAAGTAGAATCTATGCGCGAGATAGAAAAGCGCTCTAAAGAGCTTAAAAAGCCCGTTAAAGTTCAGTTGGGTAAGGAAGATAGAAAGGTACTTGAAAAAGAAATAAAAAAAGTTAATAATCTACTTTCTAAAGCAGAGCGCAAAATAGATGATCTGGAAAAGTTTATTGCGAAGTGTGATGTAGATCTGGCCGATCCACAGAAAAGTGAATCATTATTATCGGATGCAGAATTCTTCGCCAATTATCAAAAGTCTAAAGATGATCTGGATCAGCAGATGGAAGACTGGGAGAAATATCAGAGTCAAATGGAAACTTTATTAGCGAAGCGTTAAACCCAAGGTTTAGGAAGCGAATTCAGCTTTAGAATGATCGCACAGCTCTTACTTGTCTGTTTGCGTATTTGCCGTCGTAATTTTGGGATCCGCCATTAAAGTTTTGTATCCATGCAAAGAAATCAGAATATTGACTGGAAGACCAGTAGATAGAACTGAAATTCCCTAAGCCTTGACTGTGGAGATTTGTGAATATTAAATTGAGTTCATCTTTGCTTGGCAAGTACCAGTCGTCGTAGCCATTTCGTGTAAGCTCGTTACAGATCTTTGCAGCAATATTGTTTTGACTACAATCACTTATGATGTTTAGGGTGTTTTGAAGACCGGATCCGATTTGATCGTTATTTGCTCCATCTATCAGATTTCCCTGGCAGCCCCAGTTTGCAGAGTTGCTTTGATCGTTGGTACTAACAACCAAACCTGTTTTCAAATCTTCGCTCATGTAAAATACGATTCCTCCAAATACTTCATCTCCAATTTCAACAGTGAGGATGTCATCACAATCATAATAATTTTCAGCATATACGCATTCAATTAATTCTGTTGTGTTTTCATTGTAATTGCATGCGTTTATGTCGGTGCAGCCTTCTATTTCAAATTCGTCACAAATTAAGTCTCCATCGCTATCGTTAATGCAGTTGTCATTGCAGTCATAACCCGGAACAGGGTACAGGCATTCACCGGCATCTGTAGCTAAAGGGTTGTAGTTACACGCATTCCCATCCTGACAGCCTTGAATTTCATCCGTATCATAGATGAGATCGTTGTCGGTATCTATTAAACAACTGCCGTCATCTTTATTTGCGAGTGGCCAGTAATTTGGTGCAGTCGGCTCGGTGCAGCCTTCAATTTCAAATAGATAATTTACAGCTATGTTTTCCGTAGTAAAAGAAAAACTTGCGACAGCGTTATTCATTTTAATTTGGTAGCCGAGGCCGGGTGTGAAATCTCCAATGCCATTAAATGCGAATTGTGGTATGTAAACATGTCCCTCATTATCTTTAATTACCTCAATGTTTTGGTGTATTGGGTATAGTGCTGCTGCAACATTTATTGGGCTTTTAAGTGGGTATCCTATGTTGTTCCAACCTTCACTAAGAGAAATGTCAATAGGGCTGTTTGCTACAGAGTCAATAAGGCTAATGAAGTAAGTTTCCTGTTCAGAAAGAAGTTGCTCGAGCGTCGAGATATACTCAGCACTATCTGCCAAATAATATTGACTGATATCTTGAGCTACGGATGCAAAAAAATGACAACCAATAGCGATGAGTAAACAACATCTTTTCATAATGAGGGGAAGCTTATGGTTTAAAGATAGTCATTTTGAGCTTAATTTGCTATTGTTTAGGAAGTTTGGTGATTAAAAAAGCCCCGCACATGCGGGGCTTTTTTTTAATGTAATTTTTTCTCTACGGTTCCATCACTGAAGAGATAGATCAGTGTTGATCCTTTTAGGTTTTGATCTAGGTTAACTTCTTGTCCTAATAGATTTACAACTTTAACTATGGATCGAATGTCATTTGGATGCAATTCGACAGGCATGTCTATGACCCATTGTGGTACGGTGGGGGTAAGTGCAATTCTTTGTCCGTCTGTTTTTGGATACATGAAGGCATCAATTGCCTGAGTTACCTTAATTTGGTATCCCTGACCCGGGATAAGGTCTCCGATCCCGTTAAATCCAAATTCCGGCCAATATACGTCTGCATTGTTGTTTTTTACAATCAATATGTGCTCAACAATAGCTTCAAAGGTTGCTGCAGCATCCTGAGCTTCATCCAATGTGTAGCCAATAATGTTCCATCCTTCAAGAATGTCGATTGAAATAGGCGAAGAAAAATTGGCAATAGAATCTTCTAGGTTGTTGATTTTTGCTACATATTCGGCTTTCTTTGTTTCAAAATCAGTTGTTATTGTGTTAATCTGTGTTTCATAATCAGCAGTTACACTAACCAAATTATTGTTTAATTGTTGATAGGCACCTTTCCATTTCGTTATACAGGCACCTTCAAGTTCACAAGAAGCATTTTCGTTAAATTCAACAAAGTGATCATCAATACAACCAGGCAGTCCTTCACATGAACCATCATCTTCTTCTGCATCAGGATTGAAGTTACAGTAAGCCGGATCCATACAGCCATATATCGTTAAGTCGAATATAATTTCAGTGAATGTAGGAAATGCATTTACGGCATAACCTTCAAATTCCGGTACAGATTCAAAAGCTAATACGTAGTTAGAACTTGTAAGAATTGCAAATATTGGAGTTTGTCCACTTGTAAGACCATCAATTTCATCAGTTAATTGGTCGTCACCCCATAAGCTAAAGGTGAAAAATCCATTAGAACCGTTACCTGATCCGGGTATTTCGATGGTGTCGATACAATCTAAAATCCCATCTCCATCCAGGTCGTAAAATGCACCAAGCGTTCCACCTTCAAATAGGTTAATCAAAGGAACATCCATTCCGATAACCATGTTGTTGTCCGTTTGCATAATGGGATCAAACAATTCCGGACTTACATCTAATGTGTACGTTCGGGTTTGACAGGATCCGTCATCCACATCGGCAGTATATCCCTGGGTATGAAATTCCAGATATGTATTAGATGTACAGCCGGAAAGAGCTATAGAAGTAGATACCTCCAAAGCATTAGTTACGTAGCCTGAGAAGTTTGCCACTTCTGCTATGGATACGACAAGTCCATTTTCTGTAAGTATCGCAAAAGTAGGAATTTCTCCATCTGATAAACCATCTAAATAAGGTGTTCCGGTATCATTACCCCAGATAGCCACAGAGAAAAATTCATCCTGAATGACTTCAAGTCCTATACAGGACCCTTGCGAGTTAAAGGCTCCAATCATGGCGCCAATGAAACTATCTAAATCGTCTGTGTTAATACCCAGGGTCATATTAGCTCCTGTGTTTACTGGAGTGTAAAATTGACCCGATTCGATGTTTTGAGTGAAAGCACTATGGGTAATTAATAGTGCGTACAATAGGTAGTGTAGGCGCTTCATTTTAGGGGGGTTAAGTGAATTTAATCAGCTCAAGTTATCAAAAAATATGTTGATAAACTAGTGTAATAAGATTTTATTTATCTAATTCTCTGTCGCTAACAATTTTGTGGTTTTACAGTCTTATGGCCCACGCTTCGATAGGGCTTCCTGCCTTTGGTAGGCTTAGGATGACACCACAGCTGATCGCTGATTTCTAATAACTCACACTATTGGGCAAGAAGTGTAGTTGGGCATCTTCTTGTAGTTTCACCTGATAGCCTTTTCCGGATTCCATATTACCAATGCCATTAAACCCCCACGATGGAAGATAGACAGCTCCTGAATGGTCTTTGGCGATTAAAATATTTCCTGTTTCAACGAGTTCGGCTAAGACCAAATCTGCTGGTGCAGGAATGTTTCTAAGGTAACCGATCATGTTCCAGCCTGCATTCATATTTATGGGCTTAGATTCCGGTTGTATGTATTCTAAATCTAATGAAAGTGTGGTTTCAGAATAAGTTTTTATTTGATATGCTTCACCCAGAGTAATATCACCTACACCATTATAATCCCATTCCGTAAGATAAACAGATCCATAGTTGTCTTTTGCCATGATAACGTTGCTGACAATGGGGTCTAGAATTTTTTCTAAATTCATATCTGCACTCAAGCCATAAATGGAAAATATAGACCAGCCTTCGGGCAATAAAATATCTTGAGTAACCAAATTAGTTGAGTCAATACAATTGGAATAAATACCAAGTAATTCCTCAAATATTTCCGTGTATTCTCCTACACATTGGATGTTATTGTTGAAAATGCTTAGTGGGTTGTTGTAAATTAATCCCAGATCATGTGGCAGATCCGGCAATGATGTCAGATTATTGTAGCTGCAGTTGATAAGTGCCAGATTATTAGGCAAATAGGGTAGTTCTACAAGATTATTGAAACTGCAATCTATATGTGTTAAGTTGTGGGGTAGATAAGGTATGGATGTTAGCGTGTTGACAGAGCAAAAAAGTTGCTCCAAACTTAAAGGTAAGTCAGGTAATTCGTCAATTTGATTGTAACTGCAATTTAAGTAATTCAGTGTATTAGGTAATGTTCCTATGGTGTCTATATTCACACAATAACTGCAATTTAAGTGAGCGATATTAGTAGGTATATTTAATAACTCTGTCAGCGGGTTGTAGCTGCAATTTAAATGTGATAGGTTTTCAAAGTATTGTAAGCCATCCAAGCTGGAAATTTCTTGCGAAGAGCAATCCATCCATGTAACTGAAGCACAAGCCTCAATATCCAACAAAGAATCATTGACCAAAACTTCAGAGTGATTTTCTTGTAGAAATTCTCTGAAATTCAAATCACTGACAAGATAGGTTTCAACTTGGGCTAGGCAGGCTGAAACGACGAGGAGGAGCGTTATGAAGAGTTTAAATTTCAAGCTTACAAAGTTAGCAAAATATACCATAATATTTGCGTGTTTCACAAGCATTACCATTAAAATTTATTTAATTTCTCAAAAATTAGATGATTTCAGAGCTCTTTTATTTGCTTATACTGATTTTAAAAGTTGTATGCTTACGGTTGTTTTTTGCTCATCAGGAAATTTAAATAAGTACTCTGGCACAGGTTGTAGCCCGGCCTGTTTTGCAGCGTTTAAAAAACAAGGTAATTCTATAATGTATTGATCTGTGTAGCCATGAGTTGCGTCGTAGGGAGTGGCAAGCGTTTTACCAATATTAGATGCTGCTTGTGTCGGATTAATAGAATGTAGCTCAACGATTAATAATCCAAATTTTTTTAGGTAAGGTGTCCAGGCTTTTAAATGGTCACTTAGGTTTTGAAACAATTCATTATTTGGAATTCTTCTTCCCCGATAGGCAAAAGCTCCATTTGATTTACAAGAGAGCTCAGTTTTATCAGGCTTTTTGTAGATGCGATTGTGGTCTAAAAAGGTTCTGGTGTTTAATAAATCTCCTAATTCTATTTCGTGCTTTTCTATAAGCATCTTGTTCAGATAGTCAGGGTTACTAATGTCCCCAAATTCTACTTTTGCCCATATATCTTCGGACTTCATTTTGTGTCTGGTAGCAATTCTCGCTTTTTGATTGTAGTCGACACCGGCAATAAACAGTGGGTGCCTGTCTAATATTTTTCCTCTTTCAGTTTTGTTGTAGATTACATCAAATACGTGATCAATAAAGGTTCCGTCTCCGCATCCTACATCAATCAGACCTTTCGGTTGTTCATCTATAGGTTTATTGAATAGCTCAATAATTATTTGGTCTACTTTTTTGAAGTAAGTACTATGAGCTCCACCACTTCCCCATACGTTCATATAGCGGTACACATGACTTTCATGTCCTTCGTCATTTTTTTGCCAAATTTTATTTGGATCTCCTTTGAGTAGTGTGTCTAATTGTGCAAAGGTTGGTAGGTAGGATACGGTAACACCGTAAGCACTGGCTCTTTTAGCGTAGTAGATTCCTTTAGAGCTGAAGTGATATTTTGATTTTTCTTTTGTGATGAAGTTCAGGTGATCCAGGATTTTTATTAACCACTTAAATGTTCTTTCAGGAATATCGAGGCTTTCCGGACTCAGGATGAAATCTTGGTCTAAGTTTTTTAATTTTTGATTTATACCTAAGCCTACCATAGTCGGACCGAGTAAAACCCCCTCCATGTGATAAGTCATTCGTTCCCGAATTTCATTATTTTCACTATTTTGGAAGTGTTTTAGTTCGTCCCGGGCTTCTTCCAGCGCCTTAATGTTTGCAGATTCCGAAATGATGTTTCCTGGTCGAACGATGTAATTTTTCATCAACATATAAAAAACATCATAGTGTTCCGAAAGTTTAAATGCCTGTAGGCCCAGGTCGGTGATTTCTAAGTCAATTTCATCTAACTCATTATCTACCTTTCTATTGAGGTATCCTTGTGAGGCAAGTATGCGAAGAGCTACATTCAAATAGCCTTCATTGGCTTGAGTTATTGAACTTAGTTTACTTAGTTTCCATTGTTTTTTTTCTATGAATAGTGAAAGTACATTGAGTTGTTTTAGGTTGTAAATGGTAGGGATTAACGCCCAGCCATCGAGGTGGAGGAATATTCTTTTGCGAATTTCAGTCCTTTCTTTTTTGTTTAAAGTACATATCATAGTTTGTTGAATAATAAAAGCCTTCAATTATCGAAGGCTCTATGTATGTAAATATACGAATACAATCTTGTTTTTTCGTCAAGACAGGTAAAATAGATTGTTTTTTTGCGCCCTTCTTAAGATACTGAATTTCAGTTGATTATTCAAGTTGTTAGCAGGTAATTGGAAAAACAGTGAAAGTCATTTCAACTATTTTTTTCTGAAATAAATTCGAATAGGCACCCCATTAAGATCGTACATTTCTCTTAGTTTATTTTCTATAAACCGTTTGTATGGATCTTTAACGTATTGCGGTAAGTTACAGAAGAATGCAAATGAAGGTACCATCGTAGGGATTTGAGTGATGTATTTAATTTTTACAAACTTTCCTTTGTACGATGGTGGCGGTGTAGTTTCGGTAATTGGTAAAAACACATTATTCAATTCGGAAGTAGATATTTTGGTGTTTTTTCGATTGTATACTTCAATAGCCATTTCTACGGCTTTAAAAATACGTTGTTTCGTTGTAGCCGAAATGAATATGATAGGATAGTCTGTAAACGGAGCTGTTTTCGTAAGAATCATCTTGCGGTAGTGCTCCATGGTCATGGTTTCCTTGTCTTCAACCAAATCCCATTTATTAACTAAAACAACAATTCCTTTGTTGTTTTTTTCTGCTAAATGAAAAATGTTAAGGTCTTGAGCGTCGAATCCGATGGTTGCATCAACCATAACGATGCAAACGTCGCTATGCTCAATAGCTCTGATCGTTCTCATTACCGAGTAAAATTCAAGGTTTTCGTGAACCTTAGCCTTCTTTCTTAATCCGGCCGTATCTACAAGTGTAAATTCATGACCGAATTGATTGTAATGTGTGTCTATAGAATCTCGGGTTGTACCTGCGATATTGGTGACGATGTTTTTGTTTTGCCCCATTAAGGCATTTACTAAAGATGATTTACCTGCATTAGGTCGACCAACGATGGCAAATTTGGGCAGCTCATCGCCCTTTTCTTCATCTTCTTTTGAAAATGTATTTACTACGGCATCCAATAAGTCTCCGGTTCCACTCCCATTAATTGATGAAATAGCAAAGTACTCACCCAATCCAAGATTGTAAAACTCCATGGCATCATCCATTCTCATGGCATTGTCAACTTTGTTTACAGCAATAAAAACCGGTTTGTTTGCTTTGCGAAGGATTTGAGCAACATCCATATCCAGATCTGTAGTTCCTGTTTCAACATCAACGACAAAAATGATGGAGTCGGCTTCTTCCATGGCAATTTTAACCTGTTTTCTGATCTCGCCCTCAAAAACGTCTTCAGACCCCGTTATATAACCACCTGTATCGATCACTGTAAAATCTCGACCATTCCAGTCAGAAGTACCGTAATGACGATCACGGGTAACACCACTCACAGCATCAACAATTGCTTGACGACGCTGAGTTAGTCGGTTGAAAAGCGTAGATTTTCCAACATTTGGACGGCCAACAATGGCAACAATATTCCCCATTTTTAAGTTTATATGAAGTACCCGA
>Ga0208881_1000033_pt1 | contig 43336 bp, 33 predicted proteins | sample Knorr_S23_td_AAI_FD_185610 | JGI IMG/M metagenome (GOLD analysis project Ga0208881, IMG submission 185610) | Marine microbial communities from Southern Atlantic Ocean transect - Knorr_S23_td_AAIW_ad_876m_LV_B (SPAdes) (version 2) | ecosystem: Environmental > Aquatic > Marine > Oceanic | place... | reverse complement strand
CGACACGCCAGACGAAGAAGCACCAGCCGAACAGGCCACAGACGACGAGGCCCCGGCCGAAGAAGCAGCCGACACGCCAGACGAAGAAGCCCTGGCCGACGAGGAGGAATAGGACCCCGGACCATGTCGGCGCTGTCGACCGAGCCCCTCAGGCCAGTCACCGATGACGAGCTCGCCAGGTTCGTCGCCGACGGCGTCGTCCACCTCCCTGGAATCCTCCCCACCGCCTGGCTGGAACACCTGACCGGGCCTGTCGACGAGACGATCGCCGATCCGTCCATCACCGCCGACATGACGGCGCTCAGGGCCGGGCTGGGCGGAGCAGGTGACAAGGCAGAGGAAGGCGGCCGCTTCCTCTCCGGAGTCGACCACTGGCTCCACGACAGCGCCTTCGCCTCCTTCGCCACCACGTCGCCGCTACCTGCCATCGCCGGCGCCCTCATGTGCGCCGACCGGGTCCACCTCTACGAGGACTCGGTGCTGGTCAAGGAGCCGGGAACCGTCGAGGCGACGGTCCTGCACCAGGACCTGGGCTACTTCCACCTGTCCGGCGAACGCATCTGCACCTGCTGGGTTCCCCTCGATCCGGTATCCGTCGACAGCGGCGCCATGGTCTACGTACGCGGTTCGCACCGCTCGGGGACCGTGTACCGGCCCAACTGGTTCGTGATCCGTGATCCACTCCCGGACACCGAAGGCGAAGCCGTCCCGACCATTCAGCCCGACGACGACCGGGTTGCGTGCATTCCCGCCGAGCCGGGCGACGTGATCGTCCACCATGCCGCCACCCTCCACGGCGCCGGTCCGAACCGGTCGGCCACCACGCGCCGGCGTGCCGTCTCGGTGCGCTACTGCGGCGACGGCGTCCGCTACGAGATCCGACCCGGAGCGCCCTCCAAACCCCATCACGCCCACATCCGATCCGGCGACCCGGTCGTCGACCACCCCGGGTGTCCACAGGTCTGGAGCCGGCCCGTAGGGTCCGGCCGATGAGTGCGTCCTGGTCCACGATCCCGCGGCTGGTCGACGACGCCGCCGAACGCTTCGGCGACCTCGAGGCCTTCGTCGACGGCGACAGGCGGTGGACGTTCGCCGAGTACCGGGACCGGATACACGCCGCCGCCCGGGCCCTGATGGCTCGGGGAATAGGCCCCGGCGACCGCATAGCCGTGTGGGCCCCCAACGTGGCTGAGTGGGCGGTGGCGGCGATCGGCGCCCACTGTGTGGGCGCGGTCCTCGTCCCGATCAACACCCGCTTCAAGGGCCGTGAGGCCGGGCACCTCCTGGACCGCACGTCGGCCCGGATCCTCTTCACGGTCACCGACTTCCTGGACACCAACTACGTCGCCCTGCTGCGCGACTCCGACCAGGGCACCGGGTTGGACGAGGTGGTCGTGCTACGGGGCACCGTTCCCGAAGGCTGCACCTCCTGGCAGGAGTTCATGGCCGCCGGAGACGGTGTCGACGACGCGGACCGGGCCGCCCGATCGGCGGGCGTCGACGGCGACGACCTCTGCCATCTCATGTTCACGTCGGGCACCACCGGATCTCCGAAGGGCGCCATGCTCCGCCACTCGGCGATCTGCCGGGCCTTCGAGTCGTGGAGCGACGTGGTCGGGCTCCGGGCCGGCGACCGCTACCTGGTCGTCAACCCGTTCTTCCACGCATTCGGCCTGAACTCCGGCATCCTCGCCTGCCTGATGAGGGGCGTAACGCTCGTCCCCCACCCGGTCTTCGACGTACCGGCGGTGATGAGGCGCATCGGCGAGGAGCACATCACCATGTTCCCCGGCCCTCCAGCCATCTACCAGACCATCCTGAACCACCCCGACCTGGACGGGTTCGACCTGTCCTCGCTACGCCTGGCGGTGACCGGGGCAGCAGCGATACCGGTGCAGATGATCCACGACATGCGCGACCGTCTCGGCTTCGAGAAGGTGGTCACCGGCTACGGGCTCACCGAGGCCTCGGGGATCGCCACCATGTGCCGCCACGACGACGACCCGGCCCTCATCGCCGGGACCTCGGGACGGGCCATCGACGACGTCGAGGTACGGGTCGTGGACCCGGACGGCACGGAGTGCCCAGCCGGCCAACCGGGTGAGGTGGTGATCCGTGGCTACAACGTGATGGTCGGCTACCTGGACGATCCCGGGCAAACGGATGAGGCCATCGACCCCGATGGCTGGCTGCACACCGGCGACATCGGGGTCATGGACGCCGCCGGCTACCTGGACATCACCGACCGTGTGAAGGACATGTTCATCAACGGCGGCTTCAACGTGTACCCGGCGGAGGTGGAACAGGTCATGGGAGCCCACCCCGACATCGGCCAGGTGGCGGTGGTCGGAGTGCCGGACGAGCGGCTGGGAGAGGTGGGCATGGCCTTCGTGGTGGCGGCCGTCGGAACCTCACCGGATCCGACGGGCATCCTCGCCTGGTGCAGGGCCGAGATGGCCAACTACAAGGCCCCACGCCATGTCGAGGTGGTCGATGCCCTGCCCGTGAACGCCAGCGGCAAGGTCCTCAAGTTCGAGCTCAGGGAACGGGGCGCGGCGATCGACTGAACCGCCGGGACCCTCCCTACGGCCCCCCGGGGGACACCGGTAGCCTGCTCCCGGCCATGAGCGACGAGCACCCCCCCTCTCCAGACGCCCCCGACCTGCCGGCCGCCCCGTATCCCGAGGTGGGTCGGGCCGACTTCGCGGCCATCGAGGAACGGGTTCTGGCCCGCTGGGAGTCCGAGGGCACGTTCGGCACCTCCATCGAGGCCCGCCCGGTCGACGACGAGTTCGTCTTCTTCGACGGCCCACCATTCGCCAACGGCCTGCCTCACCACGGCCACCTGCTCACCGGCTACGTGAAGGACGTGGTCCCCCGCTACCGGACGATGCGCGGCCAACGGGTGGACCGCCGGTTCGGCTGGGACTGCCACGGGCTGCCCGCCGAGATGGAGGCCGCGAAGGAACTCCCGGTCTCCGGACGGGCCGACATCATCGACTACGGCATCGGCCGCTTCAACGCCCAGTGCCGGGAGTCGGTGCTCCGCTACACCGGAGAGTGGGAGAAGACGGTCACCCGGCAGGCCCGGTGGGTCGACTTCGAGGACGACTACAAGACCATGGACCTCTCCTACATGGAGTCGGTCATGTGGGCGTTCAAGCAACTCTGGGACAAGGGCCTCGTCTACGAGGCGTACCGGGTAATGCCGTACTCCTGGGGAGCCGAGACCCCGCTGTCCAACTTCGAGATCCGCCTCGACGATGCCACCCGTCCCCGCCAGGACCCTGCGATCACGGTGACCTTCGACCTGACACCGGCCGACGGCGACCCGGGACCCATGCGGATCATGGCGTGGACGACCACTCCATGGACCCTGCCATCGAACCTCGCCCTTGCCGTCGGGCCCGACGTCACCTACTCGATGCACCAGGCCGCCGACGGCACGGTGTTCGTGCTGGGCGCCGACGCCGTTGACCGCTACGCCGCCCAGTTGAAGGACACCACCGAGGTGGGCACACTCGCCGGACGCGACCTGGTGGGCCGAACCTTCACCCCGATGTTCGACTTCTTCGCCGAGAGGACAGACGCCTTCCGGATCCTGGGCGCCGACTTCGTGGATGCCTCGGACGGCACCGGCGTCGTCCACATGGCTCCCGGTTTCGGCGAGGACGACCAGGTCGTCTGCGAAGCCGCCGGCATCCCGATCGGACGGGTGGTCCCGGTTGACGACCAGGGACGGTTCACCGACGAGGTCGGGCGGTGGGCCGGCCTGAACGTCTTCGACGCCAACCCTGAGATCATCCGCGACCTCAAGGAGGCCGGCAAGGTCGTCCGCCACGACACCTACGAGCACAACTACCCGCACTGCTGGCGGACCGACACGCCAATCATCTACAAGGCAATCTCGTCCTGGTTCGTGAAGGTCACCGATATCCGGGACCGACTCCTGGCCACCAACCAGCAGATCAACTGGGTCCCCGACCACGTGAAGGACGGCCGCTTCGGCATGTGGCTGGAGGGCGCCCGTGACTGGTCGATCAGCCGCAACCGCTTCTGGGGCTCACCCATCCCGGTCTGGCGCAGCGATGACCCGGCATACCCGCGGATCGACGTCTACGGCAGCCTCGACGAGATCCAGCGGGACTTCGGCGTTCGGCCCGACGACCTCCACCGGCCGTTCATCGACCACCTGACCCGGCCCAACCCCGACGACCCGACCGGTGCGTCGACGATGCGCCGGGTACCGGAGGTCCTGGACTGCTGGTTCGAGTCGGGCTCGATGCCGTTCGCGCAGGTGCACTACCCGTTCGAGAACGGTGAGTGGTTTGACGAGCACTTCCCGGCCGACTTCATCGTCGAGTACATAAACCAGACCCGAGGCTGGTTCTACACGTTGCACGTCCTTGCCGCCGCCCTGTTCGACCGGCCGGCCTTCGAGAACGTCATATGCCACGGAATCCTGCTTGCCGAGGACGGCACCAAGCTGTCGAAGAAGTTGCGCAACTACACCGAGCCGTCGGTCATCTTCGACCACCAGGGGTCCGACGCCCTGCGTTGGTACCTGATGTCGTCGACCATCCTCCGGGGTGGCGACCTGCGGATCTCCGATGCCGGCATCGACGACGTGGTGCGCCAGGTGCTACTGCCCGTCTGGAACGCCTACGGCTTCTTCACCCTGTACGCCAACGTCGACGGGCACAGGGCCACGATGCGGACCGACTCCACCCGGCTGCTGGACCGTTACCTGCTCGCCAAGGTCCGCACGCTGGTGGAGGCGGTGGGCGAACGGATGGACGCCTACGACCTGCCGGGTGCCACCCATGAGATCCAGGGGTTCATCGACGCGCTCAACAACTGGTACATCCGCCGCAGCAGGGACCGGTTCTGGGCGAAGTCGGCAGCCGCCGACGACGCCGACAAGCGCGATGCCTACGACACCCTCTACACGGTCCTGGTGACCTTCTCCCGGGTGGCCGCGCCGTTCCTCCCGATGGTGATGGAGGAGATCCACACCGCCCTGACCGGTGGTGCCAGCGTGCACCTGGCCGACTGGCCCGAGCCCGACGACCTCCCCTCCGACCCGACCCTGGTCGCCCACATGGACCGCCTGCGCGACGTGGCGTCGACCACCCTGCGACTCAGGGAAGAACACGGGCTTCGGGTCCGCCTGCCGCTGTCGTCGCTGACCGTGGCGGGTACCGACTGCGAGGCCCTGGCCGACCTCGTCGTCCTACTGGTCGACGAGGTCAACGTGAAGTCCGTGGAGTTGACCGACGAGCTGGGGGGCCACGCCCGCTTCGTGCTCCGACCCGACGGGCGGGCGTTGGGACCCCGTCTGGGTAGTGAGGTACAAGCGGTCTTCGCTGCGGCACGCTCCGGCCGGTATGACCTCCACGATGACGGCACTGCGACCGTGGCCGGGCACCTGCTCCAGCCCGACGAGTTCGCCCTGGGCGTCGAGTCACCCGAAGGCGTGACCGCCGCCGCGCTGGGCAGCGGCGACGCGGTCGTGGTGCTCGACACCGCTGTCACCGATGACCTGGCCCAGGAGGGCCTGGCCCGCGACGTGGTCCGCCAGGTCCAGCAGGCCCGACGGGACGCGGATCTGGTGGTAACCGATCGGATCAGGCTCGTGCTGGACGGCGACAACGCCATCCTGGATGCCGTCCGTGCCCATGAGGACCACGTGGCCGGCCAGGTGTTGGCAACCGAGTTGGCCTACGGCCCGGTGGACGCCGACTCGGACGGAGCCATCGTGGCCACCGTGGAAGGAGCCACGCTCCGCTTCCGGTTGAGCACAACCTGACCAGGGGGAACGAGCCACCAGCCCCGGCACGGAGGATCGGTCAACCGGCCCCGAATGGGGCAGGGCCGCTATCCCTTCAGTCGTCCAGCCGCCGACCCGCCTCCACCAGGTTGATCTCCCAGATCACCTGCTCCAGGCGGTCCGATGCCGAGATGGTCGGGTAGCGCAGAGGGTTCTCCGACGTAACGCAGGTCGATATCGGGGCCAGCATCGTCCACGGCGTCGGATGGCAGAACTGGACGACCGAGTGGCGCTCGCCCGGAACGTCGGAGACCACCCGGTGTATGCCCGGGGAGATCAGGCCGTTGGTGAGGTGGTCGAGCATGATCCCGGTGTTGACGATGACATGTCCATCGGGCGGGGCGGCGGCGATCCACCCCTCGTCAGTACTGACCTGGAGGCCCGAGGCGGTGGCCCGGGGAAGGGCGGTGATGAGGTTGATGTCTCCGTGCTCCGCGGCCCAGACGTGCTCGTCGCCGGGTGCCAGGTCCATCGACGGATAGTGGAGGGCCCGGGTGAGGGCCGCCCCGTCTCGCAGCATGGCATCGAAGAACCCCTCGTCGACCCCCAGGCCGACCGCCAGGATCCGAAGCACCCTGCGCTGCAGTTCCAGGGTGACCCTGTGGAACTCCATCAGCACCTCCGTCGTGCCCGGGAGGTCCTCGTCGGGCAGCGTGGGATCGCCGTACCGGTGGGGGAAGCGCCGGCGGAGTGGATGGCCGATCGGCACCGGAGCGCTCCAGTTGAGCATCTCCTTCCAGTCCGGGACGTCAGAGGCCGCTGCGGTCTCGACCAGCAGGCCCGTGTACCCGGTCTGTCCGTTGGCCCCTTCCACGGTGTAGCGGTCCTTGCGTTCCTGCGGGAGGGCGAAGAAGTCCGAGAGGCGTCCGTATGCGTCGTCGAGCAGGTCCTCAGACAGGTCGTGGCGTACGTACACGAAGCCGGTGGCGAGGCTGCGCATGGTGCCGTCGACGACGGCGCGCCGGGTGGCCGCATCGCCGGATTCGAACGCGGGGAGGTCGACGTCCAGGATCGGTGACGTGTGGGATCGGCGGGAATCGGTCACGGCCGACACGTTAGGCCGACGGCGCCCACCGACTACCTGATCGCGGGCCCCGGATTCGTCACGTGGCCGACCACCCGGAGCGCGAATCGTGGCCGTTTCGGGGTGGGGCCAACCACGCCACGCGCGCCCACTAAGAAATTCCGGGTCCCGACATCGATTCTCTTGACACGGTTGTAATTACATGCGTGCAATTCAGAACCCGGGACGCGCGCTCCGGCCGATCCACCGAGAGGTGGCCGGACGGAGGAACACGGTGGCCCGGGTTGGATCGGAGGCTCGGGTACCAGGGCCTCCGGGGGTACGCCGGCGGGAACCCGGGGGAAAGAGGGAACAGGAAGATGGCACTCACCGAGGACCGCATCGGCGGCGTCGACACCGAACCGACCGGTGCGACACCCATGAGGGTGCGCAAGCGCAACGGTGACCTGGAACCAGTCGACGTCAACAAGATCGTCAAGGCCGTGGAACGCTGCGCCATTAACCTTCACGGTGTCGACCCCATGCGCGTCGCCACTCGCACGATCTCGGGCCTGTGCGACGGCGCCACCACCGAGGAGCTCGACGAGCTGTCGATCCGCACGTCGGCCGCCCTCATCGTGGAGGAGCCCAACTACTCCCGCCTGGCCGCACGCCTACTGGCCACGGTGATCGACAAGGAGGTCCGCAACCAGGACATCCACTCGTTCTCGCAGTCGGTCAGCATGGGCCTCGAGCAGGGCGTCATCGGAGCCGAGGTGGCCGAGTTCGTGGCGACCAACGCCCGCAAGCTCAACGACACCGTCGAGGGCGACCGGGACCACCTCTTCGAGTTCTTCGGCCTCCGCACCGTCTACGACAGGTACCTGCTGCGGCACCCCGAGAACCGCAGGGTCGTCGAGACCCCCCAGTACTTCTTCCTCCGGGTGGCCTGTGGCCTCTCGACCTGCCCGGACGAGGCCATCAACTTCTACCGACTCATCTCCTCCCTGCAGTACCTGCCGTCCAGCCCGACGCTGTTCAACTCGGGCACCGTCCACCCGCAGATGTCCAGCTGCTACCTGCTGGACTCCCCGGAGGACAGCCTCGAGGGCATCTACAGGCGCTACACCGACATCGCCCAGCTCTCGAAGTTCGCCGGGGGCATCGGCGTGGCCTGGCACCGCATCCGGTCCAAGGGCTCGCTCATCCGGGGCACCAACGGCCTGTCCAACGGCATCGTCCCATGGCTCAAGACCCTCGACAGCTCGGTCGCCGCAGTCAACCAGGGAGGCCGTCGGAAGGGGGCGGCCTGCGTCTACCTCGAGACGTGGCACGCCGACATCGAGAACTTCCTGGAGCTCCGCGAGAACACCGGCGACCCGATCCGCCGGACCCACAACCTGAACCTGGCCAACTGGATTCCGGACCTCTTCATGGAACGGGTCGAGAAGGACTGGCAGTGGTCGCTGTTCGACCCCCACAAGGTTCCCCACCTCACCGACCTGTACGGCTCCGAGTTCGAGTCCGCCTACCAGAGGGCCGAGGAGGAGGGCATCTACGAGCGGCAGGTCTCGGCGCGGGAGCTCTACAGCCGGATGATGCGCTCACTGGCCCAGACGGGCAACGGCTGGATGACGTTCAAGGACGCCTCCAACACCAAGTGCAACCAGACAGGCACCGACGGCCGGGTGGTGCACCTCTCGAACCTCTGCACCGAGATCCTGGAGGTCACCGACCAGTCGGAAACCGCCGTCTGCAACCTCGGCTCGGTGAACCTGAGTTCCCTCGTCGTCGACAGCGCCTTCGACTTCGAGCGGCTGGCCGAGGTGGTCCGCCTGGCCGTGCCCTTCTTGGACCGCGTGGTCGACATCAACTACTACCCGACGCCCGAGGCCCATACCTCGAACTCCGCGTGGCGGCCGGTGGGCCTGGGCCTCATGGGCCTACAGGACGTGTTCTTCAAGCTGGGGCTTCCCTTCGACTCCCCCGAGGCACGGGACCTCTCCAGGCGGATCTCCGAGGAGATCTACTTCAACGCCCTCTGGGCCTCCACCGATCTGGCGGAGGCGGCCGGCCCCCACCCCAACTTCGCCATCACCAGGGCGGCCGGGGGCGACCTCCAATTCGACCTGTGGGGGGTGGAACCGACCGACCCGGCACGCTGGGATGCTCTCCGGGACCGCATCTCCGAGCACGGCCTGCGCAACTCCCTGCTCATCGCCATCGCCCCGACGGCGACCATCGCGTCGATCGCCGGCTGTTGCGAGTGCATCGAGCCCCAGGTCTCGAACCTCTTCAAGCGCGAGACGCTGTCCGGCGAGTTCATGCAGATCAACAGGTACCTGGTGCGCGAGCTCCAGGCCCGTGGCCTCTGGAACGAAGCCATGGCCAACCGGATCAAGACGTCGGAGGGTTCCATCCAGGGCGTGGAGGGAATCCCGGACGACCTCCTGGACATCTACCGCACCGCATGGGAGGTACCCATGCGATCGTTGATCGACATGGCCGCCGAACGCGGTGCCTACATCGACCAGAGCCAGTCGCTGAACCTGTTCATGGAGTCCCCGACCATCGGAAAGCTCAGCTCCATGTACCTGCACGCATGGAAGTCTGGATTGAAGACCACGTACTACCTGCGATCCCGACCGGCGACCCGGATCAACAAGACCACCACCGGCGGTCCGGTGGATGGACCCGGCAGTGGAGAAGCGGTGGAGAAGCCGACGTACAGCGACGAGGAGACCGTCGCCTGTTTGCTCGAGAACCCCGAGTCGTGTGAGGCGTGTAACTGATGGCCCTAGCAGAGGTCCCCTTCGAGGAGCCTGGGGAAGCCGCAACCCCCACGCTCGCCCCGACCACCCGGCGGGCCAACATCCTGGACCCGGGCTTCGACCTGACGCTCCGACCCATGCGCTACCCGGAGTTCTACGAGATGTACCGGGACGCCATCAAGAACACCTGGACGGTCGACGAGATCGACTTCTCGGACGACCTGATCGACCTGGACCGCAAGGTGCTCCCGGCCGAGAAGCACCTCATCAACCGCCTGGTCGCCTTCTTCGCCACCGGCGACTCGATCGTGTCCAACAACCTGGTGCTGAACCTGTACAAGCACATCAACGCACCTGAAGCCCGGATGTACCTGTCGCGCCAGCTCTACGAGGAGGCGCTGCACGTCCAGTTCTACCTGACGCTCCTCGACAACTACATCCCGGACATGGCCGAAAGGGAAGCCGCCTTCGCCGCGATCCACAACATCCCGTCGATCGCCCAGAAGGGCGAGTTCTGCTTCAAGTGGATGCGGTCCGTGAACGACCTGGAGGAACTTCACACCGACGAGGAGCGCAGGACGTTCCTCCTGAACCTGATCTGCTTCGCCACGTGCATCGAGGGTCTGTTCTTCTTCGCCGCCTTCGCCTACGTGTACTTCCTGCGCTCCAAGGGCCTGCTGAACGGCCTTGCCGCCGGCACCAACTGGGTGTTCCGCGACGAGAGCTGCCACATGAACTTCGCCTTCGAGGTGATCAACACCGTCCGGTCCGAGCAGCCCGAGCTGTTCGACGAGGAACTCGGCAGGCAGATCTACGCCATGCTCGACGAGGCCATCGAGTGCGAGTACCGGTTCGCAGAGGATCTCCTGGGGCAGGGAGTGCCGGGAATGTCAACCGCCGACACCAGGCAGTACCTGGAGTTCGTGGCCGACCAGCGCCTTTCCCAGTTGGGCCTGGATCGGGTCTACAACGTCAGGAACCCGTTCGGGTTCATGGAACTCCAGGACGTCCAGGAGCTGACCAACTTCTTCGAGCGCACGGTCGCGGCCTACCAGACGGGCGTCGAGGGCGCGGTCGCCTTCGACGAGGACTTCTAGGCCCGGCTCAGCCTTCCGGCCCGCCGGACCCCCGGCGGCGCACGGCCACCACGCTGGCGCCCAGCGCCAGCACGGCCACTGCCCCCAACCCCAGGGTCGCCCCGCCGATCCCCCGGTCGACCCGACCGCGCGCGGCGGTCGCCCGTCCCAGCGTGGTGGTCGGCGGCACGGTCGTAGGCGGCAAGGTCAGTGGGCTGGTGACCGCCGGCTGCGTAGTCGGCACGGCCGTCGTGTCGGTCCTGCTCGAGGCGACCGTCATTGACGGCGGCGGCCCGGTCGTGGTCGGACCAGCCGACAGTTCGACCCCCGACTCGAGCCGGAAGGCCCCCGATACCTCGTAGGTCACGCCGACATGTCGGCCCTCGGCGCCGTCGCCCCAGTCGATGGCCGGGACCACGTCGCGCACCAGGGCATCGCCACGACCCCGCAGCGAGCTCACGTAGAGGCGGGTGCCCGACGGATCGAAGCACGGGCCGGTCAACGCCGAGAGCCGGTGATCGTCACCGACCATCCGACAGAACGGGACCACGTCACCCTCGGTGCTGATCAGCACCAGCTCCATGTCGCCCCGGTCCTCGGCGGCGAACACGTCGCCCGACCCGGGAGCGACGGTCAGGTCGCCGATGCCGACCAACGGCTGGCGGTGACCCGAACCGTCCCAGACCACGGAGTGGTGCTGGTCGGCAAGGTCGATCGCGTGGACCCGGTCGTCCAGGCCGGTGGTGAAGACCGCGACGCCGTCATGCACCCAGACGCCGCCGCCCATGGGAGTGACGAAGCCGTCGGCTGCCTGCACCCGGGTGGGGGCCACTGTTCCCGACGGGTCGGGGACGGGAATCCACGAGACACCACCGTCGGGGTCCACGACCATCGCCTCCAGAGGCCCGTCGGCCAGCGCGGCACCTGAAAGCGACTCGTCGAGCATGGTGAAGCGGTAGAGGCGGCCATCACGGTGGGCCTCGGTCATGTAGCAGCGGCCGCTGGCCGGGTCTACGGCCACCGAACCGTGGGTCCGTACGCCCAGGGCATTGCGTGGCACCGCCGGACGACCACCCGTCGGGTCGCACTCCCAGATCAGACCGTCACCGCCGAAGGCCTCCTGGCAGGAGAGCCATGTTCCCCACGGAGTGGTGGCGCCACGGCTGTTGGAGTGGCTGCCGACCAGGATCGGCCCGGCATCGACGATCCGTCCGTCCGCGTCGAACCGGATCGACGAGGCGCCACCCACCGATTCGTCCGGAGTCTGGAAGTCGAAGACCTCGTGATTGCAGGACAGGATCCAGCCGCCGTCCCGCTTCGGAAACGTCCCCTTCCCGTCGGGGAACAGCGGCCACGTGTAGCCCGTGCCGCCGACCGGCACGCCGCCGACGGCCACGATGCGCGAGGTGAACCCCTCGGGCAGTACCAGGCCGTTGTCGTCCGGGATCCGGCCATCCAGCGGACCGTAGGGTCCCGGACCCGGTACCGCCGCCGACGCCAGCCCGACAACCCCCGGGATGGTCGAACCCAGGATGGTCGAGCCGACCGCCGTGCCGCCCATGGCCAGGCCGTTCCGGAGGAAGGCCCGCCGGTGCACCAGTCAGCCGCCGAACGCGTCGAGCAGGCGCTCGGCTGCGGCGGCCGGGGTGGTTCGGCCCTCCAGCACGTCGGCTTCGGCCGTCCTGAGGAGCTCCAGTACGGCGGGATCACGGCGCAGGGAATCCAGCAGGCGATCCTCGACCATCGACCACATCCAGGCCAGCTGCTGGGCGCGGCGCCGGTCCTCCCACTCCCCGCTGGCCGTCATTGCGGACCGGTGGCTGAGGATGCGACCCCACAGGTCGTCGAGGCCATCGCCTGTCAGGCCGGAACACGTCACCACCGGCGGAGTCCACGTGGGGCTTGCCGGATGGGTGAGGCGCAGGGCGGCCGAGTAGTCACGGACCGCCGTCCGGGCCGCCGGAAGGTTCTCGCCGTCGGCCTTGTTGACGGCGATCATGTCGGCCAGTTCCAGGACGCCCTTCTTGATGCCCTGCAGCTCGTCGCCGGCACCGGGCAGCATCAGGACGAGGAAGAAGTCGACCATGGCGGCCACCACGGTCTCGGACTGGCCGATCCCCATAGTCTCCACCAGCACCACGTCGTGTCCTGCGGCCTCAAGGACCACCATCGTCTCCCGGGTGGTGCGGGTGACGCCGCCGAGCGTCCCGGCGCTGGGCGAGGGCCGCACGAAGGCCGACGGGTCATTGGACAGGCGGGGCATGCGGGTCTTGTCCCCGAGAATGCTCCCTCCGGTCACCGTGCTGGTCGGGTCCACCGCCAGGACCGCCACCCGGTGGCCGACGGCCGTCAGCGACGAGCCCAGGGCCTCGATGAACGTGCTCTTGCCCACGCCGGGCACGCCGGTGACGCCAACGCGCTGGGCGTCCACGGCGTGGGGCGCCAGAGCATCGAGCAGGTCGCGGGCCTCGGCCCGGTGGTCGTACCGGTTGGACTCGACGAGCGTCACCGCCCGGCCCACCGCGGCGCGGTCACCGCCCAGGACTCCGTCGACCAGCTCGTGTACGGCCATGCCGGAGGTACCGATCAGGACAGCCGGTCGAGAAGCTCGACGGCCGCTTCGGAGACGACGGTCCCCGGAGTGAACACGACCAGGGCCCCGGCCTCCAGCAGGGTGGCGTGGTCCCCGTGTGGAATCACGCCACCGACCACGATGGCGATGTCGGGACGTCCCTGGGCGGCCAACTCGTCGCGGAGTTCCGGGACCAGGGTCAGGTGGCCGGCTGCCAGCGAGCTCACGCCGACAACGTGGACGTCGTTCTCGACGGCCTGGCGGGCCACCTCGCCCGGGGTGGAGAACAAGGGGCCGATGTCCACGTCGAATCCCAGGTCGGCGAACGCCGTTGCTATGACCTTCTGTCCGCGGTCGTGGCCGTCCTGGCCCATCTTGGCCACCAGGATTCGCGGTCGTCGTCCGTTGGCCGCCTCGAAGTCGACCACCCGGGCACGCGCCGCCCCAACCACTGCGCCGTCGCCAATCTCGCTGCTGAACACCCCGGAGATCGTACGGACCTCGGCCACGTGACGCCCGAACACCTTCTCCATGGCGTCGCTGATCTCCCCGACCGTGGCCCTGGCCCGGGCGGCATCGATCGCCAGCGCCAGCAGGTTGCCATCGCCGGACGCGGCACACCGGGTGAGCGCGGCCAGGGACGCTTCGCAGGCGCCGCTGTCCCGTTCGGCGCGCAGTCGCTCCAGCCGGGCCACCTGGTCGACCCGCACCTGTGCGTTGTCCACACGCAGCACCTCAACCACGTCCTCACTGTCGAGGCGGTACCGGTTGACGCCGATGACCGACTGCCGACCGGCATCGATACGGGCCTGGGTCCTGGCCGCCGCCTCCTCGATCCGTAGCTTGGGGATCCCGGCCTCGATGGCCCTCGCCATGCCGCCCATCTCCTCCACCTCGGCCAGGTGCGCCATGGCCCGCGTCGCCAGGTCGTGGGTGAGTCGTTCGACGTGGTAGCTGCCGCCCCAGGGGTCGACCACCCGGCAGGTACCGCTCTCCTGCTGCAGGAATAACTGGGTGTTCCGGGCGATCCGGGCCGACGAGTCGGTGGGCAGGGCGAGGGCCTCGTCGAGGGCGTTGGTGTGGAGCGACTGGGTGTGGCCCTGCGTGGCGGCCATGGCCTCCACGCAGGTTCGCACCACGTTGTTGTACACGTCCTGGGCCGTCAGGCTCCAGCCCGACGTCTGGGAGTGGGTACGCAGCGAGGAGGACTTCGGATCCGCCGGCGAGAACTGCCTCATGAGGTCGGCCCACAGCAGGCGGGCGGCCCGCAACTTGGCCACCTCCATGAAGAAGTCCATGCCAATGGCCCAAAAGAAGCTGAGTCGCGGGGCGAACGAGTCGACGTCCAACCCGGCCTCCACGCCGGCCCGGACGTACTCGACCCCGTCGGCCAACGTGTAGGCCAGCTCCAGGTCGGCCGTCGCCCCGGCCTCCTGCATGTGGTAGCCGGAGATCGAGATGGAGTTGAAACGGGGCATCTCGGCGCTCGTGAAGGCGAAGATGTCCGAGATGATCCGCATGGACGGGGCCGGCGGATAGATGTAGGTGTTCCGGACCATGAACTCCTTGAGGATGTCGTTCTGAATGGTCCCCGAGAGCTGCGCCGGAGCGACCCCCTGCTCCTCGGCCGCCACGACGTACAGGGCCAGGATAGGCAGGACGGCGCCGTTCATGGTCATCGAAACGCTCATGCGGTCCAGCGGGATGCCGTCGAACAGCATCCGCATGTCCAGGATCGAGTCGATCGCGACGCCGGCCATGCCGACGTCGCCGGAGACCCGCGGATGGTCGCTGTCGTAGCCCCGGTGGGTGGCCAGGTCGAAGGCCACCGACAGGCCCTCCTGGCCGGCGGCCAGGTTGCGCCTGTAGAAGGCGTTGCTCTCCTCGGCAGTGGAGTACCCGGCGTACTGGCGCACGGTCCAGGGCTGGCTTGCGTACATCGTGGGGTACGGGCCCCGCAGGTACGGCGCGGCGCCTGGCCAGGTGTCCAGGAAGTCGAGGCCCTCGAGGTCGGCCGCGCTCGTTAGCGGTGGAACGGCCAGCCCTTCGGGGGCCTCGTTGACCAGCTCATCCGGCGTACAGCCGATCTCATGGGCCACCCGGTCGGCCCACGCCGCCCGGTCGTCGGACGGACCGGGCGGCGGGCCCAGGTCGACGGTGGTGAAGTCGGGGATCCCGGTCATCGGACAACCCCTAGGACGTCCAGGGCCCGGGACAGCACCTCGATCACGTCGCTGTCCACGTGGATGAACTCATCGATGCCGGACGAGCGCAGGTGTTCCTCGTCGTCGCCGGGTTGCCCGGCGAGGTAGACCCGCCGCACGCCGGCCGCCTTCAGGTCGCCGGCGACGGTAGACGCCTCGCTGGAGTACCGCTCGTCGGAGCCGCACAGCACGGCGATCCCGGCGCCCATGGAGCCCCTGAGAGCGTGGGCCTCCGCGGCCCGGATGCCGGCCACCTCAAAGAGGTTCTTGGCGAACGTGGCCCGGGCCGTGTGCTCGGCAACCGGTCCGAGGGTGACGAGCAGGACGGTAGGCCCGGGGTCGGTGGCAGCCGTCGCATCGCGCAGCACCTCGAACGGTTCGGCCCGGCGACGTAGTGGCAGTGGACCGGCGGCCAACGTGGGGCCCGGCGGCCGCTCCAGCAGGACCTCGTCGATGTCCGGGAATTCGGAGACCCCGGTGACCGATTCGCGCCGGGTGGCCAGGCGACCGGCTCGCTCGGCCCAGCAGGCCTCGGCATCGGCCGCCACCCGGCCCGACGTGAGGGCGGCGGCCATCCCGCCATCGGCCTCGAGATCCCGGAACCGCTCCCAGGCCTCGGTGGCCAGTCGTTCCGTGAGGTCCTCGACGTACCAGGAGCCTCCGGCCGGGTCGATCGCCCTCGCCAGGCCGCTCTCCTCGAGTAGGACGAGCTGCAGGTTGCGGGCCGTACGTCGGCCGAACTCGTCGGGCCTGCCCAGGGCGCTGTCGAACGGACGGACCGTCACCGAGTCGGCGCCACCGGTCCCGGCGGCGAACGCAGCGACCGTCGAGCGGAGCATGTTCACCCACGGATCCCAGCGACTCAGCATGGCCGCCGACGTCATGGCGTGTTGGCGTGGCGCTCGATCCTCCACGTCGGCCCCCGAGGCCTCGGCCACCCGGGCCCAGAGCCGACGGGCGGCCCGGAACCGGGCCATGGTCAAGAACTGGTCGGCATCGGCCGTGAGTGTGAAGGTCAACGAGCGCAGTGCCTCGGCGAGCGCCACGCCATGGCCGATCAACGCCCTGAGGTAGGCGACGCCGGTGGCGAGGCCGGCGGCCAGTTCCCGGGCGTCGCTGGTCCCCGCATCGGTGTACGGGGTCGTGTCGATGGTCAGGGAACGCACCCCTGGGAGCCCCAGCGCACGATCCACGACCGTCAGGGACGCGGCATCCAGAAAGGTGGGTCCGCCGTGTCGCGCTGCCACGCCCAGGGGGTCGAGGCCCAGGTCGCCCCGACGTTCGCCGACCGGCACCGCCCGCTCCTCCCACAGGTCGAGCAGCCACCCGGCGGCATCGACCGAGCGGGGGCCCGGCACCAGTGCCACCGTCGTCATCTCGAGGAACACGCCGTCCAGCACGCCATCCAGGTCGTCGACCGATCCGATGCCAATAGCCACGGGATCCAGCAGCAGCGAGGTCGACCCGCGCTCCAACTCGTCCAAGATCACCTGGTTGGTGGCGGCAACCCCCTCCTCGACCACCAGCGCCCGGACGTCCCAACCGTCGACCACGTGGCCGGACGATCGACGCCCCCGGGTGAACGGTCCGGCGCCGGGCAGGCCTGCGGGATCACCCGCGGTGGACGCCCGATCGGGTCCGTAAACGACCGGGATGCGGATCCCGTCGGCCGTCGTGGTGGCCAGCGAGTCCACGGACCGCCCCCTAAGGCCGGCCTCGGCCAGGAGCAGCCACCCGTCGCGGTCGATCGCTTCGAAGGCGTCTGCCGACACCACGGGATCGACGCGCTCGCTGGTCATGGATCGATGGTAGGTGACCGCCCCTCAGGGCCCTGAAGCCATGTGACGGGTGACCTCGGGATCGGATCCACCGGTGCCGGTCCACGGGAGCCCGCCCGACAAGACTCCGGAGGCCCGGAGATTCGGCGTCGAAAGAGATTCAAAGAGATCAGATGACCGCCCAGCAGACCGATATCGGGCACCCGACCAGGTCCGGGCCGACCTCGTGCAGACGGCACGGACCGGCTTCGCCGACGGCTATTCACTGGCCATGACGGTCGGTGCCGTGCTTCTGGTGATCACCGCCACCGTGGTCTTTCGCTGGTTTCCGAAGGACTGACCCGGAGGCGCGTCCGGCTGGACTAACCGGCTGGGACAGGATGGCCCGTCCGGCTCCCGTCTAGGGGCCCCGGAATGCGAGGATCGCCATATGCGCATATCCACCTCACTCAACTACGCCACCGACCCCCAGACCGCCGCCATCCAGGCACGGGAGCTGGAAGCAGCCGGCGTCGACCGCATCTGGATCCCCGAGGCCTACGGCTTCGATGCCGTGAGCCTGCTGGGCTACCTGGCCGCCAGCACGTCCACCGTCGAGTTGGCCAGCGGCATCCTCAACACCTTTTCCCGTACGCCGGCACTTCTGGCCCAGACCGCGGCCGGCCTGGATGCCCTGTCCGGCGGTCGGTTCGTGCTGGGCCTCGGGGCCTCGGGGCCCCAGGTCATAGAGGGCTTCCACGGCGTGCCGTACGCCAGGCCGGTGACGCGCATGAAGGAGATCATCCAGATCTGTCGGGCCGCCTGGCGCCGTGAACGCTTGGTGCACGACGGCGACGTGTTCACCCTGCCCCTGCCGTCCGACCAGGGCACCGGGCTGGGAAAGCCGCTGAAGATCATCAACCACCTGAAGCGGTCAGACATCCCGATCTACATCGCCGCCCTGGGGCCGAGGAGCGTCGAGGAGACCGCCGCCACCTGCGAGGGCTGGCTTCCGTTCCTCGTCTACCCGGAACGGATGGACCAGGTGTGGGGCGACGCCGTCAGGGCCGGCCTGGCCCGACGGGACGACACCCTCGGCGAGCTCGACGTAGTGGCCGGCGGCCTCGTGGCCATTGGCGATGATGCAGCCCAGTACCGCGAGCTCGCCAGGCCGATGGCCGCCCTCTACATAGGCGGCATGGGCGCCCGGGGGAAGAACTTCTACAACGACGTCTGCCGGAACTACGGCTTCGCCGACGAGGCGACCGCCGTTCAGGACGCCTACCTGGATGGCCGCAAGGACGAGGCCGCCGGGCTGCTACCCGACGAGCTCATCACGAACACGACCCTGTGTGGTGACGAGGCCTACGTGGTCGACCGGCTGGCCGCCTATTCCGACGCCGGCGTGACCTCGCTGAACGTGACCCCGGTGGGCGGCGAGCCCGCCACGGTGCTGGGTCGACTGCGGGAGCTGGCCGAGCACGCCTGACCCGTCCGGGGCTGCTCAGGGTCCGTCGGGCCGTGTGTCGGTCGGGTCCAGGCGCACGCCGGCCAGGAGACCCTCGGTCATCCGCTGCGGCGCCTCGCCGAGCATGAAGTTGACCGACAGGCGGCGGGGCGTCCGTACGTGGCGGGTCCGCCGTGCCGTGGCCCGGACCACCCGTCGGGCTAGGCGGTCCGGGTCGGCCATGGGTATGAGCCGCAGCAGGTTGAACCTGTCGACCACCCGCCCTGTGCTGGCCGACGAGTTCTCGACGGCGTCCCACATGCGGGTGTCCACCGGGCCGGGGGCCACGAGCGTCGTCCGGATCGGTGAACCCTTGAGTTCCATGCGCAGGGAGGCCACGAAGTTGTTGATACCCGCCTTGGTGGCGCAGTAAGTGGCCATCGACGGAAAGCCCGACGTGCCGGCGATCGACGACAGGTAGACGATGTGACCGCTGCCCCGTTCCAGCATCCCGGGCAGCACGTAGCGGGTCAGGACCATGGGCGCCTCGAGGTTCACCCGAGTGGCCGCACGTACGTCGGCCGGACTTATGACCGCCGCCATGTCGGTGGTCTCGACGCCGGCGTTGTTGACCAGCACGTCGATCGGCCCGAGGTCGGCCTCCACTCCCGGTACCAGGCCCTCCACGGCCGCCGGGTCGGATAGGTCGACCACCACAGCGTGGCCTTCCACCTCGTCGGCCACCGCCTGCAGGTCGACCACCGACCGGGCGGCGACGACCACCTCGGCGCCCTCGGCCGCATACGCCCGCGCCAGCGCCGCCCCGATCCCCCGCGATCCACCCGTCACCAGTATCCGCGCACCTTTGAGCTCCATGGAACGACCGTAGCCCGGTAGCGGCAGGCCTCCAGATGGGCTCCGGCTTCCTGACGGCGCACCGGCCACGGGTACGGTCGGTCCGCATCTCCGACGGAGACCCCGAACCCAGGAGCAGCAGTGGCCCAGACTCCGCACGTCGAGCCGTTCACCATCTCGGTGTCCGACGCTCAGATCGCCGACCTGCGCCGGCGCCTCGCCGACACCCGCTGGCCCGACCAACTCCCGGGCACCGGCTGGGACTACGGATGCGACCTGGCCTGGCTGAGGGACCTGGCCTCGTACTGGGCCGACGGCTTCGACTGGCGGGCCGCCGAGGCGCGACTCAACTCGATGGACCAGGTCGTCACCACCATCGACGGTCAGCGCATCCATGCCATCCACCAGCGGTCCCCGGAGCCCGATGCGCTACCGCTGCTCATCAGCCACGGCTGGCCCGGCTCGGTGGTGGAGTTCCTCGGGGTGATCGGGCCGCTCGCCGATCCGGCCGCCCACGGCGGCGATCCGGCTGACGCCTTCCACGTCATCGCCCCGTCGCTTCCCGGCTACGGCTGGTCCGGTCCGACCACCGAGCGGGGCTGGGGCGTTGGACGGACCGCCATGGCGTTCGTCGAGTTGGCGGACCGCCTGGGCTACGACCGCTACGGCGTGCAGGGCGGTGACTGGGGATCCATGGTCTCCCGGCAGGTGGCGGCCGCCGCACCCGACCGGGTGGTCGGCTGCCACGTCAACATGTTCGCCGGCGGGCCCCCGGGCCACGACGACGACTTCGACGACGTCACAGTGACCGAACAGCGGCTCATGGACCGGGGCACCTGGTACATGGCCGAGGACAACGGGTACTTCCGCATCCAGGAGACCCGACCCCAGACGCTCGGCACCGGGCTGAACGACTCTCCGGCCGGCCTGCTGTCGTGGATAGGCGAGAAGTTCCACGGCTGGGTCGACCACGACGGCGACCCGCTGGACGTGGTCGACCGTGACCAGGTCCTGGCCAACGTCAGCACCTACTGGTTCACGGGCACCATCAACTCCTCGACCCGCATGTACTTCGAGACGATGAAGGCCCTGGCCCGCGGCGAGGTGCTGGCCGAGGATCCGGAGGTGCCGCTGGGGGTGTCGGCATTCCCGGCAGAGCTCTTCATGTCCCGCCGGCGCTGGGTGGAGGCAACCCACAACGTGACGTTCTGGCGTGAACACGACCGGGGCGGACACTTCGCCGCCATGGAGCGCCCCGAGGCCCTGGTGGCCGACGTGCGCGAGTTCTTCCGGGGCCTTCGATGAGCCCGGCGACGATGCTGGTCGGTGCCGGGTCCGTCTCGATCGCGTCCGAGACCAGGGGTCCGGCAAACCGCACAACCTGGCCCCCGATCGTCGCCACCACGGGATGGGCCAACGACCGGAGCGTCTGGACGCCGATGGTTGACGACCTGTGCAGCGACCACCTGATCACCACGTGGGACCTTCGGGGCCACGGGGCCAGCGGAGCCCCACCCCCCGGCTGCTATACCCGGGCCCACGCCCTGGGCGACCTGGCCGCCGTGCTGGACCGGGCGGGTCGCCCGGCCGTGCTGATGGGCCACAGCCTGGGCGGCTTCCTGTCGCTGGCCCACGCCGTCGACCACCCGGAAGAGGTGGCCGGCCTGGTGCTCGTGGCCACCGGCCCGGGCTTCCGCAAGGTGGACGCCCGCGAGCAGTGGAACGAATCGGTCCGGGAGGCCGCTGCGGGGATTGACCTGCCACCGGGAGCCGAGGAGATCTCGATGCACCACGACGCCCACGTCATCGACCACCTGGCCGAGGTCAGCGTTCCGGTCCTCGTGCTGCTCGGCGAGCGTGACACCCGTTTCGCGGCGTCGGCCGCCCTCTTCGAGCGCGACCTGGACGTGCGAGAGACCGTCGTCGTCCCGGACATGGGCCACATGGTGCACGTGAAGGCCCCCGGCGAATGCGCGGCGGCCGTGAGGCGCTTCATGGCCGGACTGCACGATCGATGACGACGAGCTCCGCCTCGGCGACCGCTACATGACCACCGAACCCCTCCCGGCTGGCACCCGATGAGAGCCGATCCGCTGGCCCGGATGGTCGAGTTGCCAGGCGGTGGGTTCCGCATGGGCAACGACGAGGGCGGGTACCCGGCCGACGGGGAGGGGCCAGTCCGGGCCGTGGTCCTGTCGGCGTTCGCCATCTCGGCCACAGCGGTAGCCACGACACAGTTCTCCGCCTTCGTGGAGGCCACCGGGCACGTGACCACCGCCGAGCGCGAGGGCTGGTCGTTCGTCTTCGCCGGGCAGCTGCCCGACGAGTTCGAGGCCACCCGGGGCGTAGTGGGCGCCGAGTGGTGGCGCCAGGTATTCGGTGCCGACTGGCGCCATCCCGAAGGCCCACACAGCGACCTCGCCGACCGAAGCGACCATCCGGTGGTCCACGTGTCGTCGACCGACGCGGCAGCGTTTTCCTCCTGGGCCGATGGTCGCCTGCCCACCGAGGCCGAGTGGGAGTACGCAGCCAGGGGCGGCCTCGACCAGAAGCGCCTGCCGTGGGGAGACGAGAACCGACCCGACGGTCCCGACGACCACCGGTTCAACATCTTCACCGGGAGCTTCCCCACCGCGGACACAGCCGAGGACGGCTGGGCAGGCACCTGCCCGGTCGACGCCTTCGCACCCAACGGCTACGGCCTATACAACTGCTCTGGCAACGTCTGGGAGTGGACGTCCGACTGGTTCGAAACCGATCACGGCGCCCCGGCCGCCACTCCGCACATCGATCCGACCGGTCCGCCGATCGGCGTGGACCGGGTGGTCAAGGGCGGTTCATACCTCTGCCACGACAGCTACTGCCACCGCTATCGGCTGGCCGCCCGGTCGTTCACCCCCCCGGACAGCACCACCGGACACCAGGGGTTCCGTCTCGCCCGTTGAACGTTGACCGGCCTCGCGGCGGTCCACCCGTAGCATTGGGTCCATGGGCCTGCGCAGCGCGGTGAACCAGCACGTCCCGCCGGCCTCACCCGGCGAGTTCGCCGTACCCCGGATCGGACCACTGGATGTATGGCCCCCGGTCGTCCTGGCTCCGATGGCCGGTGTCACCAACGCACCGTTCCGCACCCTCTGCCGGGAGTTCGGAGCAGGCCTCTACGTCAGCGAGATGGTTACGGCACGGGGCCTGCTCGACGGTCACATCAAGACGACGCGCCTCGCCCACTTCGGTCCCGACGAATCGCCCCGCAGCATCCAGCTGTACGGCACCGAGCCGGAGAGCATCGGACGGGCCGTTGACCTGCTGGTCGGCGAGGGACGGGTCGACCACATCGACATGAACTTCGGATGCCCGATGCCGAAGGTGACCCGCAGGGGTGGCGGGGCGGCCATCCCGCTGAAGCCACGGCTGTTCGAGGACATCGTGCGGGCCGCCGTGGACTTCTCCGGAGACGTGCCGGTCACCGTCAAGTTCCGCAAGGGCACCGACGACGACCACCTCACCTTCCTGGAGGCGGGACGGATCGCCGAGGCGGTGGGGGCCGCCGCGGTGTCGCTCCACGCCCGCACGGCCGAACAGTTGTACTCGGGCGAGGCCGACTGGACGGCGGTGGCCGACCTGAAGGCGGCGGTGGCCACCATCCCGGTGTTCGGCAACGGCGACGTCTGGGAGCCGTGGGATGCACTACGCCTCATGCGGTCCACCGGCTGCGACGGTGTGGTAGTCGGGCGTGGCTGCCTCGGCCGCCCGTGGCTCTTCGGCGACCTGGCCGACGTGTTCGGCGACGAACCCTCGGTCGGCGGCGGGGAACCGGGAGATCCCCCGAGGCTCCGTGACGTCACGGTCGCCATGTCCCGCCACGCCCGGCTGCTGGTGGACTGGGCCGGACCGCACGGCATCAGGGACTTCCGGAAGCACACCGCGTGGTACCTGAAGGGCTACGCCACCGGTCCGGCGGCCCGCCGGGACCTCCAGACGATCGCCGACGTCGACCACCTGGACCGCCTGCTGGCCGCCCTGCTGGACGAGGTGGATCCGGACATGACGCTAGATCCCGGGTCGCTGCGCATTCCCCGGAGTCACCGCAGCGGTCCGAGGCCGGTGGTCCTGCCCGAAGGCTGGCTGGACGATCCGCTGGACGCCACGCCGCCGCCAGCCTCCGCCGAGGTCCTGGTCTCCGGGGGCTGAGCCCGGCGACCCTGTCTGCCCTGCCGACCCTGCCGATGCTCCCCGACCACCTGATCCCGTCGTCGGCCTCGCCACGGCTACTTGAGAGATGCTCCCAGACCACCTGATCCTGGCGTCGGCCTCGCCCCGCCGACTCGACCTGCTCCGCCGGGTGGGCCTCGACCCTGAGGTGCGTGTCCCCGACGTCCAAGAGACCCGCCTCCCCGGCGAGGACGTGGCGGCCATGGTGGAGCGGCTGGCCTGCGCCAAACGGGACTCCGTGGCCGGTGCCGGGGAGTGGGTGGTGGCAGCCGACACCGTGGTGGTGTTGGACGGTGAGGCGCTCGGCAAGCCGGGCACGCCGGACCGCGCCACCGCCATGCTGAAGCGCCTATCGGGACGGACCCACGAGGTGCTGAGCGGCGTGGCGGTGGCTGGGCCGACCGGTCGGGCATCGACGACGGTACGTACCGAGGTGACGTGGCGGAAACTCTCCGACGAGGAGGTGGCCGACTACGTGGCCACGGGAGAGCCGCTCGACAAGGCCGGTGGCTACGGGCTCCAGGGTGGCGGAGAGGACTTCGTGGTGGAGTTGGAGGGAGGCCGGGACAACGTCATCGGCCTGCCGGTCACCACCGTGCTGGAGCTCCTGGCCACCGTCGGTCCCGCCGACGGTGCATGGCGACGTCTACCCGGGGGCTGATCGGGGGACCTCAGCCGACTGGCGGGACCAGCCGTCGGTCATCGCTGAGAAACGTCCGGACGCCCAGCAGCACCACCACCAGTGCGGTCACCGCCGCCGTCCCCAGGATGAGGAACAGGATGGCCACCTGAATCAGCGCCGCCTGGAGTGGGTCCACCCCGGCCAGGATCAGGCCGGTCAGGGCCCCGGGCAGGAACACCACGCCGGCCGACCGGGTGATCTCGATCTGGGGCCGCAGTGCCAGCCGCAGGGCGTCGGAGGTCACGTCGCGCACGGCTCGGCTCGGTCCGAAGCCGAGGGCGAGCATGGCCTCGACCTCGCCGGCCCGGTCCCGGATGCCGTCCACCAGGCGGGTGGCTGCCACCACCACGACCTTCAACGAGTTGCCGACAACCATGCCGGAGACCGGCACAAGCACCCGTGCCTCCAGCGGAAGAATCCCGAAGGCGAATACGGTGGCCAGCGAAACCGACAGGCCCAGTGCGGCGCCGCCGGTCGTCATTAGGCCGAGGCCCCGGAGTCGGGGCTCGCGACGACGGGCTGCGTCGCCGGCCATCGGGACCATGGCGACCACCCAGGCCCAGGCCCAGAGGATCGATGTTCCCTCGTCCAGCAGCAGGGTCAGGGCCCAGCCAGCCAGCACCAACTGTGCGATGGCGCGGACCGTGGCCACGAGCAGTGCCCGCTCCAGCCCCAGGTGGCGTACCACCGAGACGCCCGCCGCCACGGCCACCGGGACGAGCGAGGCGACCAGCCCCCACCAGCCGATGTCCATGTCGGTCACCGTCTCACCGTAGCCAGCAACCACCCAGCGGTGCATCCAGCCCCAGGTGCCCACAATCCCGGCCTTGGGGAGTGCCGCGGCGACCCATATCCTGTTAGGCATGCTGAACAGGCGCACCCATGTGCCCCGGGCAACGGCCGAGGGGCTCGAGGTGTCGGACCTGTCGGTCGCCTACGACGGTCCACCCGTCCTCACTCTTGTGTCGCTGGAGGTGGCCGCCGGCGAGGTAGTAGCCCTGCTCGGACCCAGCGGGTGTGGCAAGACCACGTTGCTGCGCACCATCGCCGGCCTCGAGCGCCAGCAGGCCGGCACGGTGCGCCTCGGTAACCGGGTGCTCAGTGACGGCACCACGTTCGTGCCACCGGAGAAGCGCCGCATCGGCATGGTCTTCCAGGACGGCGCACTGTTCCCCCACCTCGACGTGGGCCAGAACGTGGCCTACGGCCTGCCCCGTGCCGAACGCCGTTCCACACGGGTGGCCGACACCCTGGAGCTGGTCGGGCTGGCCGGCATGGTTGACCGCATGCCCGGCTCGCTCTCAGGCGGCCAGCAGCAGCGCGTTGCGCTGGCCCGGGCACTGGCTCCACGGCCAGGCGTCCTGCTCCTGGACGAACCCTTCTCCAGCCTCGACACCTCGCTCCGGGTCCAGGTCAGGAGCGAGATCCACCACCTGCTCCTGGAGTTGGGGGTGACCACGGTGTTCGTCACGCACGACCAGGAAGAGGCCTTCGTGCTGGGCGACCGGGTGGCCGTCCTGAACGACGGACGCCTGGCCCAGGTCGGGACACCTGACGAGCTCTACCGCCATCCGGTCGACCGCTGGGTGGCGACCTTCGTCGGTGACGCCAACCTGATCCCGGTGGCCACGGCGATCGGAACGTGTCGCACGGCGGTGGGCGACGTGCCGGTGGCCAAGGGCGTGGACGGACCGGCCGAGCTGCTCCTGCGCCCCGAGGACATACGGGTGACCGACGGCGAGGACGGGATCGTCGAGCTGGTCGAGTACTACGGCCACGATGCGATGGTCCTGGTCCGCCTCCAGGACGGCACCTCGATACGGGTCAGGACCGGGTCCGACCTGGCCCACCAGCGCGGCGACGCGGTCGGTGTGACATATGTCGGCCCCGGTGCCGTAGCCCTCGGGGTTTGATCGCCGACCTGCAGTTGTTAGGTTCCCTTCACGCACTGTTAGGGCACCCTTACACCTACATGCCGAAATGGCGGACCCCTCCTCATGAACGAACGCAGCCCCCGACGACTGTCCCGACGGATGGCCGCCACGGCGACGGCCATCCTCCTCACCCTCGGCCTCGGTGCATCGGCCACGGCCTGTGGAAACGGCGACCCCGAGTCGCTGGTCGTCTACTCCGGCCGCAGCGAGAAGTTGGTCGGTCCGATTTTGGATGCCTTCACCGCGGAGACCGGCATCCTCCTGAAGGTGCGCTACGGCTCGTCCAACGACCTGGCCCTGCTGCTGGCCGAGGAGGGCGACAAGACACCCGCAGACGTGTTCCTCTCGCGAAGCCCCGGCCCGGCCGGCTACCTGGACGACCTCGGCATGCTCTCGGTCGTCGCCGACCACGTTCTGGAACGGGTGGCCGACGGCGACCGCTCGCCTGACGGCACCTGGGTCGGCTTCGCCGGCCGGGGCCGGGTCCTCGTCTACAACATCGACAAGGTGGACGCCGCCGACCTACCCGACTCGGTATTCGACCTGACCAGTTCCGAGTACGCCGGCCGGGTGGCCGTACCGGGCTCCAACTCCTCATTCCAAGACTGGTTCACCTTGTTCCGGCTGCGCAACGGCGACGACGTGGCGATCGAATGGCTGGACGCCATGGTGGCCAACGGCTCCCGCTTCTACCCGAAGAACGGCGCCATCGTGGAAGCCGTGGGCCGCAACGAGATCCAGTTCGGCCTCGTAAACCACTACTACAACTTCCAGAAGGTGGCGGCCAACGGTGGCTCCCAGCGCTCGGCCAACCACGGCTTCGCCCCGGGCGACGACGGCGGCCTCATGATCATCGCAACGGCGGCGGTGCTCAGCCAGAGCGACGAGAAGGACGCCGCCAACCGACTCCTGGCCCACCTCCTGAGCGATGAGCAGCAGGCCTACCTGACCAACAAGGTGTACGAGTACCCGCTTGCCCTCGGCGTCGCCCCGGCCGACGTCCTCCCGCCAGCCCCGGCCGACCGGGTGGGCGCCGTGGACATCGACGACGTGGCCGCCGAGTTCACCCGGACCATCGAGATCATCGAGGCCAGCGGCATCCTCGACCAATGACCGCCGGAGCCACGGTGGCCAGCCGTCGACGGGACCGATGGCGGTCCGGCCCGTCGTGACGATGGCCGCCACCGATGCTCCACGGACGGGGGCCGTCCAACGCCGGGTGGGCGTACGGCGGCCCCCCAGAACCCTCACCGCGGCGGCACTCGCGGTCGCTGCGCTCTTCGCCCTACCCGGCGGCTACGTGGTCTGGCGGGTCATCGGCGGCTCGACCTCGCCGATCGCCCTGCTGGCCTCGCGCCGGACCCTCGAACCCCTGTGGCGCACCATCCAGCTGGCCGTCCTCGTCTCGGCCTCCACCGCGGTGCTCGGCACCGGCCTGGCGTGGCTGACCACCCGGACCGACATTCCGCTGCGTCGCTTCTGGCGCATCGTCGTACCGCTCCCGCTCGTCTACCCGAGCTTCGTGGGGGCAGCAGCGTTCATCTCCGGGCTGACACCGGGCGGGATCGTCAACGACCTGGCCGGCGGGCTGGGGATCGACCTCTCCATCCGACTCCACGGGCTGACCGGGGCGTGGCTGGTGCTCACCCTGTTCACCTACCCGTACGTGTACCTCCCGGTTGCCGCACGCCTGACCGCGCTGCGGGGAGCCTTCGAGGAGAACGCACGCCTGCTCGGCGACGGACCGGGGCGGGTCTTCGCCCGTGTCGTGCTCCCCCAGGTCTGGTCATCGATCGCCGCCGGATCGCTGCTGGTGTTCCTGTACACGGTCTCGGACTTCGGTGCCGTGCACCTCATGCGGTTCGAGACGCTCACCCAGACGATCTTCCGGACCCGGCTGTTCGACCGGGACCGGTCGTTCGCCCTGGCCCTCGTGCTCCTGGTCCTGGCGCTCCTGGTGGTGGCCGCCGAACGCACCGTGGCCCGGGCCGGCCAACGGCGGGGAGCGCGGCTGGACGTGGTGGGCGAACGACGTGCCCTCGTCGTGCCGCTGGGAGGCTGGACCGCGCCGGCCCTGGCCGCCACGACCTCGGTGGTCGGTGTGGCCCTCGTCGCACCGGCGGTGTCACTGGCCGACTGGGGACTGTTCGGCCTCCTGCGGGCCCGTCGCGACGGCGCGCCTCTCCGCCTCGACTGGAACGACGTCCTGGGCCCCACCTGGAACACAGTCTGGATCAGCGTGGTGACCGCCCTGGTGGCGGTCGCCGTGGTACTCCCCGTGGCCTACCTGCTGGCCCGTCACCGCAGCAGGCTGGGCGAGGTGGTCAACGCCGTCGTGGTGGCCGGGTTCGCCATCCCGGGCCTGGTGGTGGCGCTCTCGCTGGTCTTCTGGACGATGCACGCCTCGCCGTTCGAGTTCCTCATCGGCTCCATGCCCGTGCTGGTCTTTGCCTACGTCGTCCACTTCGGGGCCCAGGCCATGCGTACCGCGCAGGTCGCCGTCGGAACCGTTCCGCTACGCATGGACGACGCCGCCCGCCTCCTGGGCGCCGGCCGCCTTCGACGCCTGACCACAGTGGACCTCCCGCTGATGGCTCCCGGCCTGGCTGCCGGAGCGGGCCTCGTGATGCTCTCCACCATGAAGGAGCTACCGGCCACCCTGCTGGCCTCACCCATAGGGTTCCAGACGCTGGCCACCCAGATCTGGAACACCTACGAGGCTCTGTTCCTACCGGAGACTGCGATCCTCGCCCTGGTGCTGCTGGGCATCAGTGCGGCCCTCACCTGGCTGCTGGTGGTGCGCCACAGCGAGCACCTGCGCTGACGCCCCCAGTGCCGTACTCCCGAACGGCCGGCAGGCCGGACGGTCAGCGGGTGGTGACGAGGATCCGGTCGGCCACGTACTGCTCCACGTCAACCCGGCAACCGCCGATCTCGACGGTTACGGCGCCATCGGCCGAAGCGGTGACCGCACCCCGCTCGCCCGGCATGAGGCTGGAAACCTCCAGGAACTCCAGCAGCCCCTCGGCGAACTCCAGCTCCTCGGGGATCCGACTCACCGTGAACGACTCCCCCACCCCGATGTCGGCCAACTGCCGGGTGTCGGGCTCACGGTAGGAGCTCCCGGGAATCGGGTTGCCGTGCGGGCAGGTGGTCGGCTGGCCCAGCAGGCGATCCAGCGCCGACTCCACGGCAGGCGAGATGACATGCTCCCACTTGCCGGCCTCGTGGTGCGCCTCGGTCCAGGAGAGGCCCAGGACGTCGGTCAGGAACCGCTCGGCCAGCCGATGTCGTCGCACCACCGAGGTGGCCAGCTCCCGCCCATCCTCGGTGAGGAGGATCACATGGTCGTCGCTGGTGACCAGACCCTCCTTCTCGAGGCGCTTGACCATCTCGGACACCGCAGGTCGGCTCACCGCGAGGCGCTCGGCGATCCGGGCCTGTATGACGTCCAGGTCGTCCTCGGCGAGCTCGAAGATCGTCTCGCAGTACTCCTCAAAGGCCGGGTGGTACTCCGGCGTCTCGTACGGCACGTCCCGAGTCTACGCCCCGTCCCCGCCGCCGGATCCGGGCGACTGGCAGGTGCAAGACCGGCATCAGCCCAGGGTCTAGTCGGCATCAGCCGCCCCAGGACAGCCCAACCAGGTCCTCGCTGGCAGACCACAACGCGGCCGCCGTGTCGTCGTCGAGGATCCACGGTGAGATCCCGCGACCACCCGGACCGGTACCAGGCTCGCCCTCGGGTACCCCCAGCTGGCAGTCGCCCAGGTAGGCACCGCCGTGGGCGTCCAGTTCGGGAGCGGTAGCCGCCCACACGCTGGTGGCCGCGCCGGCCTCCACCGCCTTGGGGGTCATCCCCGACGTGTCCACAGCGGCCGATATCTGGGCCCGGCGGCGCTCCTTGAGGCGTTCGTAGGCCACCTCGTCCAGGTGCCTGCTCAACTCGGTCATGATCACGCCCGGGTGGACGGCGAGGGCCCGCACGCCACCTCCACCGACCCGGCGGTCCAACTCGCGTGCGAACAGGGCGTTGGCCGACTTGGACTGGCCGTATGCAGCCCAACCCTCATAGTCACGGCGCTCGAACATCAGGTCGTCGAGGTCGACGCCACAGATCCCGTGGGCCCCGGACGAAAGGCAGACCACCCTCGACGGGGCCGCGGTGGTAAGGGCAGGTAGCAGTAGGCCGGTCAGCAGGAAGTGGCCGAGGTGGTTGACGCCGAACTGCTGCTCGAAGCCGTCGGCCGTGGTACCGAACGGGGTGCACATGATCCCGGCGTTGTTGACGAGCACGTGGAGGCCGTCGTGGTCGGCCAGGAATCCCCCGGCAAAGTCCCTCACGGCGGCCAGCGAGCCCAGGTCCAGCTCCCGGAGCTCCAGGTCGGCAGAGGGGTGCCGATCCCGGATGCGACCGGCCGCCTCCTCGTTCTTCGCCGGGTTCCGCGCAGCCATGACCACCGACGCACCGGCGGCGGCGAGCGCACGCGCCGTCTCCTCGCCCAGCCCACCGGATGCACCGGTGACCACCATCCGACGACCGGACAGGTCGACGCCTGCCAGCACCTGGTCCGTCGTGGTATCCCGGTCCCAGTCGCCCATCAACGCCTCCGGTCGTCGTCTCCAGTAATCGCCAGTCGGCACCGCCAGTCGACAACGCAGGCTGATCGCCACCGGGCGCGATGTGCCGTCGGCCACCTTGCGGCGAGACGATAGGCGACCCGGTGCGGTCGGTCGCCACCGTGGGGACGATGATGGTCCGGTGAGCATCGACCCACGCACTCCGGTGATCATCGGCGTCGCCCAGGTCACCGATCGGGTGGACGATCCGGAGTTGGCCCGCACACCCGTCGAGATGATGACCGATGCCCTGCGCAGTGCGGCCATCGATGCCGGAGCGCCGGCCGCCCTCGCCGGACTCGACCTCGTGGGTGCGGTCGGGGGCATCTGGCGGTATTCCGACCCCGGCCGACAGGTGGCGACGGCGGTCGGGGCCGGAGATGCCAGAACGCTCCTGACCGGCCTCTCCGGGACGTCTCCCCAGCGCCTGCTGGACCACCTGGCCACCCTCATCGCCGCAGGCCGGATCGAGGCCGCCGCCATGGTGGGCGGCGAGGCGTTCCGGTCCCGACGAAGGGCGCGGCGCCTGGGCGTCGAGGTGAGGCGCGACGCCGATCCCGACCTGGACCCCGCCGAGCGCTACGAGGGCACCCTGGACATGGCCACCGACCACGAGGCGGGGCGCGGCGTGGTGGAACCCGGGGTGGTCTACCCGTTGATCGAGACTGCGATCCGCCACGCCCGCGGCGAGTCGGTGGCCGACCACCGATGCCGGATAGGGGCCCTCTGGGCAGGGTTCAACGCAGTGGCCGTGGACAACCCCCACGCCGCGGTACGTAGGCCGATGACCGCAGCCCAGATCGCCACGCCGTCGGAGGACAACCGGATGGTCGCCGCGCCGTACACGAAGGCGATGATGGCCAACAACAGCGTCGACCAGGCTTCCGCCGTGCTGATCGTCTCGGCAGCCAGGGCAGCGTCTCTCGGCGTACCCCGGGACCGATGGGTGTTCCCCCTGGTCGGGACCAGGGCCGACGACGAGGCATCACCGGGAGCCCGCCGTGACCTCCACCGGTCGCCCGGAGCCAGGGCCGCCGGCAGCCAGGCGCTGGAAACTGCCGAGACGGGCATCGACGACGTGGACCACCTGGACCTCTACGCCTGCTTCCCCGCCTCAGTGCAGGTCTGCGCCCTGGAGTTGGGCCTGGACATCGACCACCCGTCGGACCGGCCACTCACCGTAACCGGGGGCCTCACCTTCGCCGGAGGCCCCCACAGCAACTACGTGGGCCAGGCCATCGCCGCCATGGTCGACCGGCTCCGCGACCGACCGGGGACCGGTCTCGTCTACGGCAACGGCGGCTACCTCGGCAAGCACGCCTTCGGCCTGTACGGCACAGAGCCACCTGCCCAGGGCTACCGGACCGGACAGCCCCGCGTCGACGTGGATGCTTCGCCCAGCCGGAACCCGGATCCCGACTTCGCAGGCAGGGCCACAATCGACGGCTATTCGGTCTCGCATGACCGCGAGGGCGTACCCACCCGTGCCCTGGTCGCCCTGCTGACCGCCGCAGGCTCCCGGGTGTGGGGTGGCAGCACCGAGCGTGCCACCCTCGATGCCATGGTCGACGAGGAGTTCGTCGGCCGAACGGCAGAACTGGACCCCGACGGTCTCATAGCCATCTGAGTCGACTCTTCTGATACAAGTCCTCTGACCCGGAGAAAGCTCATGCAGACGCCAATCACCGAGATGTTCGACATCGAGTTCCCGATCGTGGCATTCACCCACTGCCGCGACGTGGTAGCCGCCGTGTCCAGGGCCGGCGGCCTCGGAGTGCTCGGTGCCGTCGGACACGGCGACGCAGCCCTCGAGACCGACCTGGCCTGGATCGAGGACGAGATCGGGGACCGGCCGTACGGCGTGGACCTGATCATCCCCGCCCGGTACGCCGGCTCCGAAGAGGGTGGCCTCCAGGTTGCAGACCTGCTGGCAACCATCCCCGGCGCCCACAGGGAATTCCTGGACGAGTTGTTGGAGCGCTACGACGTGCCCGAAAACCCTGACGCCGCCGATGGTTGGGCCGAACGGCCGGGCGACGCCCCGTTCTCGGCCAACAGGGCAATCCGGCAGCTCGACATAGCCCTGGCCCACAGGCCGTCGCTGGTGGCCAACGCCCTCGGCCCGCCACCGCGCGAGATGATCGACCGCTGCCACGAGGCCGGAATCAGGGTGGCCGCCCTGGCCGGCACGACGGTCCACGCCGAGCGCCACGTGGCCGCCGGTGCCGACATCATCATCGCCCAGGGCACCGAGGGTGGCGGCCACACGGGCCAGATTGGCTCCATGGTCCTGCTGCCCGAGGTGGTCGACGCCGTGGACCCGGTACCGGTGCTGGGCGCCGGTGGCATCGGTCGGGGCCGGCAGATGGCGGCCGCAATGGCGTTGGGAGCAGCCGGCGTGTGGTGCGGCTCGGTGTGGCTCACCACCGAGGAGGCCGAGACCCATCCGGTGGTCAAGGCCAAGATGCTGGCCGCCGGCTCAGGCGACACGCTCCGCTCGCGGTCGATAACCGGCAAGCCGGCTCGCATGCTGCGCACCGCCTGGACCGAGGAATGGGACCGCGACGACACCCCGGCGCCACTAGGAATGCCGCTGCAACCCATGTTGACCAGCGCCGCCCTGGACCGCATCAACCGGGCCGCACACCACGAGGGATCTGGCGCCGAGGACCTCGCCACCTACTTCGTGGGCCAGATAGTCGGCGACATGAACCGGTCGAAGGGCGCAGGCCAGGTGGTGATCGACATGGTCGAGGAGTTCATCGACGCCGCCCAGGCGGTCGCCGCACAGCTCGAGGTCTGAGCGGCGGGAACCGACCGTCGGACGATCGACGGGATCAGGTCCCTACGGGGATCCGATCCAGATCGTCGGGAAGCAGCACCTCGCCGTCGAAGTGCTCGGAGGCAAGGGCCAGCCATTCGTTGCGCCCGTTCGGCCCGTCAGGATCGGGCCCCGGGGTCGGGACGCAGTGGTTCAGGACAAGGGTGCCCACCCCGGACCGGGCGGCGGTCCGGGCCGCGTCGGCGACCGTCGAGTGGTAGTCGAGGACGTCGTGCAAGCGCGGGACGGGGACGTTCCGGATGACGTCGTCGCGAACCACAGTCTGTACATAGACATCGGCCCCGGCGCAGAGGTGGTCGAGTCCCTCACACGGCACCGTGTCGCCTGCCAACACCACCGACCGGCCGTCGGCCTCCACGCGGTATGCCACCGTCGGATGCACCGGCCTGTGGTCCGTCGGCGCGGCGATTATCCGCACGCCGTCGTCCACGACCACCTCGCCCATTACGCCCGTTGTCTCGGTGACTCGAACCTCGGGACCGGCCACCACATCGTCGTGGTGGGCCACCCGCCAGCCGATGTCGGGTCCGAGCATCCTCAGAGTGTCGTCAACGAAGCGCTGCGTGCCCTGTGGCCCCACCACCGGGAGGGGCAACGGAGGGAAGCCGGTTATCCAACGCGTGGTGATGACGTCGTTGAGGTCGGTGACGTGATCACTGTGGAGGTGCGTTACGAGCAGGCGCTCGAGCAGCGTCGGCCCCACCCCGGCCGCAGCGAGGCGCATCAGGCAGCCTCGGCCGGCATCGATCAGGAACCAGCGGCCGTCCACGCCCACGAGTTGGGACGGTCCGGCACGTTGCGCATCGGGTACGGGACTCCCCGTCCCCACCATCACCAACTCGACAGCCATGGTTCGCTCCGGTGGGCCGACCCGGGTTCAGCTGATGTTGACCAGCTGGCCACCGTCGACCAGCACGGCGTGTCCGGTCAACCAGCTGGCGGCGTCCGACGCCAGGAACAGGGCCGTGTTGGCAATGTCGGCGGGTTCGCCGAGGCGCTTCATCGGCAGGTTCTGGGCTATCGCATCACCCCGGCCGTCCTCCCACAGGGCCCGGGCGAAGTCCGTGCGGATGAGGCCAGGGCACACGGCGTTCACACGGACGGTTGGGCCCATCTCGGCGGCCAACTGCTCGGTGAGGTGGATGAGCGCCCGCTTGGTGAGGTCGTAGACGCCGAGGATGGCGTTGGTCCCGAAGGCGCCGACCGATGAAACGTTGATAACCGCTCCTCCGTGTTCCTTCATCCAGGCGTTCCAGCAGGCCTGGGTCCAGACCAGCGGCGTCGTGAGGTTGGTGGCGAAGGTCTTCTCCCAGCGGGGCAGGTCGATGTCGATGACCGGACCGGCGTACGGGTTGGTGGCCGCGTTGTTGACCAGCACGTCGATGGCGCCGAAGGCCTCCAGCGTGCCGTCCAGGACACGCTGCATGTCCTCGGTCTTACCGACGTGGCCGGCGACGTAGGCCAGGTCACCACCGGTGGAGTCCCGCAGTTCCTCCACGGTGGCCGCACAGGTCTCCTCGTTGCGGCTGGTGATCATCACCTTCGCTCCGGCACCGGCCATGGCGGCGGCGATGCCACGACCGATTCCTCGTGATCCACCGGTGACGATGGCGACCTTGCCGTCAAGGGAGAGTTCCATGCGGCGACCCTAGCGACGGACCCCGACGCCGATCTCAGCGGGGCCGCGGCCCGGCCCCGTCGCCGACCCCGGTGGGGTCGCGGGCGAAACGGTCAGCCGACGCGTCGGTCGTGGCCCTCCCAGTAGGGCTCGCGGAGCTCCCGCTTGAGGATCTTGCCGGACGGGTTGCGGGGGATCGCCTCGACGAAGTCGACCGACCGGGGAAGCTTGAACCCGGCGAGGCGCTCCCGGGCGTGGGCCAGGATCTCGTCGGCGGTGACGCCGGAATCGGGCACGGGGACGACCAGGGCCTTGCCGACCTCGCCCCACTTCTCGTCGGGCACGCCGATGACCGCCACGTCGGCGATCCCCTCATGGGCCATGAGGGCGTTCTCGATCTCGGCCGGGTAGACGTTCTCGCCACCCGAGATGATCATGTCCTTAACCCGGTCGTGGATGTAGAGGTACCCGTCCACCATGTAGGCGGCATCCCCGGACCGCAGCCAGCCGTCACCCGGCATGGCCTTGGTCGTCTCCTCGGGCATGTTCCAGTAGCCCTTCATGATCCCGCCGTGGCGCATCCAGACCTCGCCGACCTCACCGTCGGGCATCGGCTCGCCGGACTCCGGATCGACGATCTTCATCTCCATGCCGCGGATCGGCTTGCCGGCCGAACGCAGGAGGCCGGGATCGGCATCGGCGCCGTGGTCCTCGGGAGGGAGGGTCGTGCCGGCCCCGCATGTCTCGGTCATGCCGTACACCTGGAAGAACTTGCAGCCGAACTGCTCCATCGACTTGACGAGCACGTCCTCGGTGATCGGCGAGGCCCCGTAGGCGATGTACTGCATGGTCGAGAGGTCGATGCCGTCGCTGGGGACCATGAGGAAGAACTGGAGGATGGCCGGCACGAAGATCGCATGCGTGCAGCCCTCGGACTCCACGATCTGCAGGCCGGCCACCGGGTCGAACTCCCGCATCATCACCGTCACGGCGCCGTTGGCCATCCCGAACAACGCCCAACCGCTGCCCGCTATGTGGAAGAGCGGCATGACGCAGAGGTTGCGGGAGTCCTCGCCCATGTCCCAGTCCACGGTGGCGAACAGGGCCTGGAAGTTGGCGTTGGTGAGCTGGGCGCCCTTGGGCAGGCCGGTGGTCCCCGAGGTGTAGAGCTGGGCGGCCACGTCCTCGTCGGTGGATCCGACGCGCTGGAATGCGCCGTCGTGGGCATCGCGCCAGGCGTCGTAGGAGGCATGTGAATCGTGTGAACCGATCACCACGATCCGCGTGGTGTGGACCAGGTCGGCCTCGAAGGTCGCCAGGTGTCCGGCGAACTCCTCGTGGACTATCAGGACCTTCGCCTGGGAGTCGTTGATGATGTAGGCCATCTCCGGCGGAGCCAACCTCCAGTTCACCGCCACGGTGACGGCGTTCACGTAGGCGGCACCGAAGGCCAACTCGAAGAACTCGATCGAGTTCTTGTCGATGAACGCCACCCGATCCTGGGATCCGACGCCGTCGGCGACCAGTGCGTTGGCCACCTGACCGGCCCGCCCCTGCATATCGTTCCACGACACCCGGTCGTCGCCCAGGACGACCATGTCGCGGTCCCCCAGGGCCGCAGCCCCCAGGTCGATCACGTCCGTGTAGTTCTTGACTTGCGATAGGTCCATGGCGCTGAACCTACACCCGGCCCCCACGGCGCGTCACCGCCGGTGGGCCTGCTGTTACCCGGCGGAACTACCGTCGACGAGCATGGGCCTGGAGATGGACATGATGGCGTCGCCCCTCCCGCTGAGGGAGGTCAGCGGCCTGGCCACCCGGGCCGAGGAGGCGGGCTTCGGGACCCTCTGGTTCACCGAGGGCGCCCGCACCGCCTACCTGTCGTGCACCGCATCGGCGCTGGCCACCGAGCAGCTGAGCCTGGGCACGGCCATCGCGGTGGCCTTCCCCCGGAGTCCCATGGTCACCGCCGAGGTTGCATGGGAGCTGGCCGAGGCGACCGGCGGCCGCTTCGTGGTCGGCCTGGGCACCCAGGTTAAGGCTCACGTGGAACGCCGCTACAGCAGCGAGTACGTGCCGCCCGGCCCGCGGCTGCGGGAGTACGTGCTGGCCATGCAGGCCATCTTCCGGGCCTTCAGGGGCACCGAGAAGTTGTCGTTCGACGGAGACCACTACTCGTTCTCGCTGCTACCCGACATGTGGTCGCCGGGCCCCATCGACGTCGACGACCCGCCCATCTACGTCTCGGCGGTGCTGCCATGGATTAGCCGGATGGCCGGTGCCGTGTGCGACGGCGTGCACATCCACCCGATGCACTCGCCCGGATGGCTGGTCGACGTACAGGTTCCCCTGATCGCGGAGGGTGCGGCCTCGGAGAGCCGCACGCTGGACGACGTGACCCTGGTCTGTCCGGTGATCATCGCCGTGGGCGACTCCGACGAGGAGATCCATGCCATGCGGGAGCGAAACAGGGCCACGATCGCCTTCTACGGCTCGACGCCCAACTACGCACCGGTCCTGGAGCACCACGGCTTCGACGGCCTCCAGGGTGGGCTGAACTCGCTCCAGCGGACGGGCGACCTGGCGGGCATGGTCGACCTGGTCACCGACGACGTGCTCGACCACTACACGGTCAGCGCAAGATGGGCGGACCTGGGCGGCGTGCTGGCCGACCGCTACCGGGGGGTGGCGCCGAACCTGCGGGTCATGACGTACACCGCCCTGGACCACTGGCGCCGGGACCCCAACCTGCTGGACCGCTGGTCGGACGTGGTCCGCGACCTACGGGACTCCGACTGAAGCCTCCGGTCCACGCCGGCACCGGCCCCCGGAAAGCTCAGACGAGCTTGGACTCCGAGGCGATCTCGAACTTGTCGACCGACATGCCGGTGACGCCACAGCCCCGGATGGCCTTCTGGAAGACGCCCATGTGGGGCGCCTTCATGTGGGCTCCCAGGGCCTCGTCGGACTCCCACTTCTCGAAGATCCGGATGGTCCCGAGCTCCTTAGGATCGGCGCTCAACACGTAGTCGATGCAGCCGTCCTCGGCCTGGGTGGCCTCCATGAGCGGCACGATGGCAGCCAGCATCTCGTCGGTCCTGTCGGGGTCGAGGGTGATGGTGCCGGCGATGACGAGCATGGTTGGACCTCCAGGGTCGTGCCTTCGTTGGTCGAGGCTTCATTAGTCGAATGGGTCGGCGCGGAGCGTACTGTCGGACCTTCCCGGAGACGGAAGCGGGACCCGACGAGACCCCCGGGAGGAGGCGACGGCATGGACGAGCACCTGGCCACCGGCCCTGACGGCGTCGTGCGGTGCTGGTGGCCCGGCGGACACGACGACTACCTCGCCTACCACGACCACGAGTGGGGCCGCCCGGTGGTCGACGACGTCCGCCTGTTCGAAAAGGTCTGCCTGGAGGGATTCCAGGCCGGCCTGTCGTGGCTGACCATCCTCCGCAAGCGGGACAACTTCCGGGCGGCCTTCGCCGGGTTCAATCCCACGCTGGTTGCCGGGTTCGGCCCATCCGATGTCGAACGATGCCTCGGTGATGTCGGCATCGTTCGGCACCGGGGAAAGATCCAGTCCACGATCAACAACGCCGGGCGCGCCCTGGAGCTTGCCGGGGAGTTCGGGTCGCTGGCCGCCTACCTGTGGGGGTTCGAACCCGCCGACCACATCCGGGCCGCCGTCGGAGACGTCCCGTCCTCCACGCCCGAATCGACCGCGCTTAGCCGCGACCTCAAGCGGCGGGGCTGGTCGTTCGTCGGGCCGACGACCGTGTACGCCCTCATGCAGGCCATGGGAATGGTCAACGACCACCTGGAGGGCTGCGCGTTCCACGACGTGGTCGAAGGTGAGCGCTCGGCACTGGTCCGTCCGACCCCGACTGGCAGCCGGGCGTGAGCCTCAGGCTTTCGGTCCTGGACCAGTCGCCGGTCCCCGAGGGCTCGACGCCGGGCGATGCCCTGCGCAACACCATCGACCTGGCCCGACGCTGTGAGGCCATGGGCTACCACCGCTACTGGGTGGCCGAGCACCACGGCATGACCGGCCTGGCCGGATCCAGCCCCGAGGTCCTCATCGGGTCGATCGCCGGGGCCACCCGGCGGCTACGGGTGGGCTCCGGCGGGGTGATGCTCACGCACTACGCGCCGCTGAAGGTGGCCGAATCGTTCTGCGTGCTGGCCTCCCTGCATCCCGGCCGCATCGACCTCGGGGTGGGACGGGCCCCCGGTTCGGACCACCTCACGGCCGCGGCCCTGGCCCGGGGTGGCGCCCGGACCGCCCTGGAGAACTACCCGAACCAGATCCAGGAACTGGTCCACCTGGTCGACGACACCCTGCCGGCCGACAGCCCCATACAGGGGGTACGGGCTACCCCACGGCCGGAGGAGCCGCCCGAGGTGTGGATTCTGGCGTCCAGCCCCGACTCGGCGGCCTTCGCCGCCCACTTCGGTCTGCCCCTGGGCTGGGCCGACTTCATCGCCCAGGTGGACGGTGCGCCGATCGTCGACGCCTACCGTCGGCAGTTCCAGCCGTCGCCCAGGTGTCCGGAGCCCCGGGTGCTGGTGTGTGCCAGCGCTGTGGTCGCCGACACCGACGCCGAGGCCGACGCCATCGTGGCCGCCGTCCGTGCCTGGAGGGCCGCCGGGCTGCGCGGCCCGATCCCGGCCGCTCCCAGCGGTTCCACGTCGGCAAGGGTGGCCGTGCAAACCGGACGTCGTTCGATCGCCAATGGTTCACCCACCCGGGTGGCAGACCGCCTGCGCCAACTGGTCGACGGGTTCGGCGCCGAGGAGCTGATGGTGGTCACCATCTGCCACGACCACGAGGCCAGGGTCCACTCCTACGAGCTGCTGGCCGCCGAGTTCGGCCTCCCGAGCAGCGCCATGGAGGAGACCGGGTGACCGACACGACGACGGCCACGCTGGCCGACCGCATACCGGCCGGTACCGAACCGGACCGGGTGGCCGACCTGTTCCTCGACTGGACCGCCGAGCGGAACCTGGAGCTCTACGAGGCCCAGGAGGAGGCCATCCTGGAGATCCTGGGCGGCAGCCACGTCATCCTGGCCACGCCCACCGGTTCCGGGAAGTCCCTTGTCGCCACCGCCGCCCACGCTGCGGCCATGGCCCGGGGCGAGCGGAGCATCTACACCGCCCCCATCAAGGCGCTGGTGAGCGAGAAGTTCTTCGCCCTGGCCCGGGACTTCGGTCCCGAGCACGTGGGCATGGTCACCGGCGATGCCTCGGTGAACGCTGACGCCCCGATCATCTGCGCCACGGCCGAGATCCTGGCCCACCAGGCCCTCCGGGAGGGTGCGGTCTGTCCGTTCGGGCTGGTGGTGGCCGACGAGTTCCACTTCTACGGCGACCCGCAGCGCGGCTGGGCGTGGCAGGTACCGCTCCTGGAGTTGCCCCACGCCCAGTTCCTGCTCATGTCGGCCACGCTCGGGCCGACGGCCCGATTCACCCTCGACCTGACCCGACGGACCGGGCGTCCCGCTGTCACCGTGGCGGGCAGCGTCAGGCCGGTGCCGCTCACCTTCGAGTACCGGGAGACCCCGCTCCACGAGTCGATCACCGAGCTGGTCGACACCGACCGCGCACCCGTCTACATCGTCCACTTCACCCAGAAGGCGGCATCCGAGAAGGCCCAGGATCTGTGCAGCATCGACGTGCTCACCAAGGACCAGAAGGCGGCCGTCCGTGAGGAGGTGGGCGGCTTCCGCTTCGACACGCCCATAGGGAAGGACCTGAAGCGCTTCATCGGCCACGGCATCGGCCTGCACCACGCCGGGATGCTCCCCCGCTACCGGCTGCTCATCGAGAAGTTGGCCCAGGCCGGCCTGCTGAAGTTGATCTGCGGCACCGACACCCTCGGCGTAGGCGTCAACGTGCCCATCCGGACAGTGCTGTTCACCCAACTCTGCAAGTACGACGGCATCTCCACGCGTCTGCTGGGCAACCGCGAGTTCGCCCAGATCTCCGGACGCGCCGGTCGGCGCGGCTTCGACGACGAGGGCCACGTCTGGGTCCAGGCCCCGGTGCACTGGATCGAGAACCTGCGTGCCGACGCCAGGGTGGCGGCCGACCCACACAAGAAGAAGAAGTTGGTGAGGAAGAAACCCCCCGAACGGGGCTACGTCCACTGGAACGAGGGTTCCTTCCAGAAGATGGTCGACGGATCGCCCGAGCCGTTGCTCTCCAGCTTCGACGTGAACCACCAGATGGTCATGAACGTGTTGTCCCGACCCGGCGACGGATGCCGTGACTTCCGAAACCTGCTGCTGGACAACCACGAGCCGCGGGAACGACAGCGCCGACACGTGCGCAAGGCCATCGGCATCTACCGCTCGCTGCGCGAGGCCGGCGTCATCGACGAGCTGGATGAGCCTGACGACGAGGGCCGTATGGTCGCCGTCGGCGTCGACCTCCAGGACCGGTTCGCACTCCACCAGCCGCTATCGCTGTTCGCCCTGGAGGTCATTCCCGAGTTGGCCGACCGGCCTAGCGATGCCGAGTCAACAGACGGACCCGAACCGGCAGACGGACCCAAGCCTGCAGGCACGACCGATCCTGATGCAGCGGCGCGCGAACACGCCCTGGACGTGCTGTCGGTGATCGAGTCCGTGCTTGAGGACCCCGGGGTGGTCATCGCCGCCCAGGTCAACCGGCTCCGCGGCGAACTGGTGGCCCGACTCAAGATGGAGGGCGTCGAATACGAGGAGCGGATGGAGCGCCTTGACGAGGTCGAGGCGCCAAAGCCCCTGCGGGAGTTCCTGTACGGCACCTTCGACGTGTTCCGCAACCACCACCCGTGGGTGGGCGACGAGAACGTGAAGCCCAAGTCGGTGGTCCGCGAGCTCTACGAGACCGGCTTCGACTTCCGCCAGTACATCGAGCACCACGGCCTGAAGCGCTCCGAGGGCGTCCTCCTGCGGTACCTCAGCCAGACCTACAAGGCGCTCGTCCAGAACGTGCCGGAGGGCTCCAAGACCGAGGCCCTCTACGACCTGGAGGCGTGGCTGGGCGAGACCGTCCGCCAAGTCGACTCCAGCCTCCTGGACGAGTGGGAGAAGCTCCGGAGTCCCGAGGACGAACCGGACGTGCAGGGCGGGCCGCCGACAGGATCAGAACCGGAGCGTCCCGACGTGACCCGCAACGGCCGTGCCTTCCGGGTCATGGTCCGCAACGAGGTGTTCCGGTGGGTGCAGCTGCTGGCACACCGCCGTCTCGACGACCACGAGGCGCTGGCCGACGTGCCGACCGTGGGCGACGGGCGACGGACGGCCGACGACGTCACCGACGCCATCGCCCCCTACTGGGAGGAGCATGGCGTCATCCCGACCGACACACATGCCCGCGGCGCCGGCTTCTTCGTCCTGGACGAGTCCGGCGCCGACCGGTGGCCGGTCCGACAGACGATCGCCGACCCCGAGGAGCACCACGAGTGGGTGCTCGAGGGAGAGGTCGACCTGGCCGCCTCCCGGGAGGAGGGCCGGGCCGTGGTCCGCCTGGGGGCGATCCGCCGCCTCTGAGGCGGAGAATTAGAACTCCCGTTCTGCCACGAAACGGGCCAGCCCGGCTAGCTCCTCGACGGCTGGATCCACCAGCCCCACGCCAGAGACGGCGTCGAGCGCGGCATCCAGGTGCTTCCGTGCCTCGGCCACCGTGCGATCCCGTCCACCGGCCGCTTCGATCGCCGCAGTGGCCCGGGCAACGTCTGCGTCGGTCAGGTCACGGTCGAGGTCGTAGACCGCCCGAAGCCGCTCAGCCGCATCGTCACGGCCGGACAGCACGATGGCCACCGGCATCGACTTCTTCCGCTCCCGGAGGTCGTTACCGGCTGCCTTGCCGGTGACCGCCGGATCGCCCCATATGCCCAGCACGTCGTCGACCGCCTGGAATGCGAG
>Ga0208881_1000029_pt1 | contig 44812 bp, 44 predicted proteins | sample Knorr_S23_td_AAI_FD_185610 | JGI IMG/M metagenome (GOLD analysis project Ga0208881, IMG submission 185610) | Marine microbial communities from Southern Atlantic Ocean transect - Knorr_S23_td_AAIW_ad_876m_LV_B (SPAdes) (version 2) | ecosystem: Environmental > Aquatic > Marine > Oceanic | place... | reverse complement strand
TGCCTATAACTGGGCGTTTCAATATCAATCGATAATACAGTACCGCGACCATACCGAACAAAAGGCCTGACACCAAACCACCCACATGCGCCGCCGTGGCCACCCAAGATGAAGCAATAATTTCCATCAACACCAGTGCAAGCAGAAAAACAATAAACATATTACTGTTCAGCATTAAATGGCTCCTTGGCATAAAAGTATGAATAATCCACGTATATCCAACTAAACCATATACCACGCCGGACATTCCGCCGAAGTTGCTATATCCAATTTGCATATATTGCGCGGTATTACTGACAAAAGAAGTTAATATAACCAACAACAGAAAAACCCATACCGGTTGGATCGCCTCAAGTTGTTTCCCGAAATACCACAACCACAACATATTAAAAATCAAGTGCAGCTCACCAAAGTGCAGAAACATCGGTGTCAACGTCCGCAGCATAATTATCGGATTGTTAAGATCGCTGAGTAGGGCCATGAATTCACCCGATGTTATCGACGGGTAAAACAGCATACTGACTCGATCCGCTTCATATCCTAACTGGCTGACTGCGGCAACTAGCAAACAGGCCGAGATTAGGCTCATGCTAACGGGACTACGAAAAAATTCCTTAAGGATCGCGTTAATGATTTTCTTTCCAGAAAAATGAGCCACTGCTGAGTCCGTCACAGTCCGAGTGCTACCCAGTTTTTTTCCTTCCAGAAAACGCTGAAGCGATTGCGCAACAAAGAGCGCCTCTTGATCAGTGTTGACCCAGAGGGTTTGCTGACCAGACTCCTCGATTATCCGGTGACCGATACCCTGATTATGAAGGAATTGACTGTAGTTGAGCAGATCGACTTTGATCTCGAGACTGGCTGCTTTAATCATCGGCCCTTGGTAGTCGACTACCCCACCCGAGTTTACTGCGACAAGCCTGATAGAAACTGTGATTCGGCGGATGAATAAGTTGCAAAGGTACTGATTTTTTAGTGACTAAGAATTCATCTCCAGCCACTGCAGTATACTTGACTTCACCGTCACAACTAAGCTGAGGCTCTAAAGACTCTTTGGCAGCGACAACCAGCCGAATTTCGCTATCACCATCAATCACGATTGGTCTGCTACTAAGAGCATGTGGGTACATCGGAACGAGTACTACGGCATTTAAGTGCGGATGCATGATGGGCCCACCGGCTGATAAGGCATAGGCGGTAGATCCTGTCGGTGTGGCGACAATTAGCCCATCAGATTCCTGACTATAGACAAACTTATCATCGACAAACAATTCAAACTCAATCATCTGGGCTGCTTTACCCGGATGTAATACTACATCATTTAAGGCCGCACCGAGGTTGTGTTCCGTTGCCCCCCGGCGGGCAACAACGTCCAACAGAAAACGTTTCTCGACACTATAATTGCCGTTAAGTACATTGGCGATATTGGTTTCAATTTCATTTGGGAGCACGTCGGTCAGGAATCCAAGTTTGCCCCTATTAATACCGATGACCGGAACTTGATCAGAAGCAATGAACTTAGCAACATTAAGCATACTGCCATCACCCCCGACCACTATGACTAAATCACAACGCGAGGAGAGTTCTTCGCGCGTGCATTCATTGACATCTGGATTTTCGATCAACTCAGCAGTCACGTCATCGAGCACGATTTCTACGTCTTTTTCACTAAGAAAGGCAAACAGGCGCGATAATGAATCAACAACGCCACTATGATTAGGGCGACCAACAAGACCTATTCGCTTAAAATCAGCCATAAATGTACTTACTCATCATAAACATCGACACATAGTTTCAATCGACTTATTCCGGTATAGAGCCAAGTATACCATGAGCTTTTTTATACTTATTGTTAATTATCATGTTATTACTATAATTATTTGTTTTATATATATTTATTAAATTATTATGCATGGCTAGCCTACTCTAATGAAGACCCCCGGTGTGTATTGCAAGGATCTCAGTTCCCTCAGGATAATACCCGGATTCAATCAGCTTAAAGAGTCCATAAAACATTTTACCGGTGTACACCGGCTCTAACGGAATATTTGAATTAGCTTCCCAGAAGTCCATAAAAGCGGCTAACTCGGCGTTACTCTTTGCGTAGCCACCACAGTGGTAATCATCTATCACTCGCCATGCTGGAGGTTGTTTACATGGCACTGCGTGGATCCACCGAGCCACTTCAGCCGCAAGGTACCCTGGAGCCTTCAATACTGAGAATCCCAGCACTGTAACTTCCCGGCGATAGGCAAGCCCACGAACCAGCCCTCCCATTGTGGCTCCAGTGCCACAAGGAAGGGCAACACATGATCCTGGCTGACCCGACACTTTGGGGACAAAGTGGGCAAGAGCTTCACATCCCTTAACTGCCAATTCATTACTACCCCCCTCTGGAAGTAAGTAAAAATCTCCGAAACGAGAGCGAAGTTTATCAAGTAGCTTATCTTTATACTTTTGCCTATAACTCGCCCGATCAATGCTATGGAGGAGCATTCCTTGCTCTTGGGCGAATTCCAGCACCGGGTTTAACGGCTCAGCTAATTCACCGCGGATAATCCCTATGGTTTCAATATTCAATATTTTACCAACGCCCGCCAGCGTGCGGATATGATTTGAGTAGGCGCCCCCAAAGCTCAATACACGGGTGAATCCTTTCTGCTGAATATGAGCAATGTTACGTTTAAGTTTAAACCACTTATTACCCGTCACGAGCGGGTGAATCTGATCCAGTCTCAGCACATTGAGCGTTAGGGATCGTTGATCCAAAATAGGTAAACGAATTTGGTCTATTCTGGGCGGTGTAATTTCTAGTTCCAGATTTCCAGACATTAAGATATTCTCAAGTAGTAAATTTCAAATGTAGAAAAACGGATTGTTCAAAAATAAACCTCGATTAAGAACACTTTTTACCGGTTTTAAACTACAATACTTATCGACATCTATCTAACTATTAATTAGGAGAACAAGATGAATTCAGACAAGATTCTAACTGCCCTCATACTAGCTGTGGCACTTATTGCGGCTATTGCTACCGAAGTTCCCTATTTAAGCCTTGCACTATTGGCCTTAGGGCTAATTGCCGGATTTATGAACTCAATCGATGACATTATGGAGCGTACGGCTTATCTACTTGTAGCCATCGCAGCTCCTGCCGTCTCAGATAATTTAGACTTAATCCCTGCAGTTGGGACTTATCTCAATGCCATTATTGACGGAATAGCGATTGCCGCTGCTGGTATATGGATAGCGAGTTTCTCTACCGCGCTAGTTTCTCGTGTAATGCCTGATAGCGCTTCATAAGATTAGTAACCTCCCTTTTCATGGTTGCGCCGGCCTCCTCGCGGGGCTGGCCCTCCTCGTTAAAATTCAGTCAATAGTTCGTGCTGTGTAATATAATCCTTGCCAATCCGTTCATCTTCGTCAAACAAAAAGATACATCTACAATGAAAATTCGGCCTAAGGTAAAAATATGAATAAATTTGAAATAAAAGGATTGCATCACCTGGCTCTGGTTTGTAAGGACATGGAGCGGACCGTAGATTTTTACACGAATATATTAGGCATGCCACTAACAAAAGGGTTCGATTTACAGGGCTATGGGCAGCATTTTTTCTTTGATATGGGCAACGGGAGTGAACTCGGTTTTTTTTGGTTCAACGATGCACCGGCTTCCCAACCTGGTGTGGCTTCAGCAAAGAATATCGTAGGAAGTCCCGCTGGCAATATTACCTCAGCCCATGGCTCAATGAATCACTTAGCGTTTAACATCGACCCCGACAAAATTGCAGGTTACAGGGGGAACATCGTCGACAAAGGTGTGCAGTGCTCACCGCTTGTGAACCATAACGACGTTGTTACGGGCGAAGAGTCGCGTACAGGACAAGAAGCCTCAGAAAAAACCTGGTTACAATCCTTCTATTTCTTTGACCCGGATGGGGTTATGCTAGAATTTTGCGCAACACTACAACCTGGGTTAACTAACGTAGACCTCCCAGTTAATGCTCACGGAATTAAAGCAAATGGCAAAGCTATCACCGGCGTGACTCAAGAGACTTAACCAGCGCGGTAAGTGTTTCGTTAACCGGAGCGTCCGCTCCTACCTTTTTAGCTTCTCTCGGTATAGCACCGTTAATAACATCCACTTCGCTAACACGGCCCGCTTCAATATCCAAAAGCATTGAAGGTTTTGCCTCAGGCATGCGTATTGCAAAATCATGAATTTTCTTAATTGGATCATCAAAACTTAGACTAATCTTTCGGAGTAAAGCCACTTTCCAGGCTTCTGCCGCTGCGCTGCGGCTAATCGAGCCAACGTATGGATCTTTAGCCACTTCACCAATCGTTAAGCCTGTCAAAGCGCAAGGGGCACTGTAAGCCACATTGCAAATAAGCTTCCCCCACTGGGCAGCTTCGATATCTTTTTCTGTGTAAACTTCAAACCCGGCTATTCGCCATAATTCAGTGATGCATTCAACGTCTGAATTAGAAAGCTTATTTCCCTTAGCTTCAGCGAACCTTCCCATTCTAATGCCCTTCATAGCATTGTGATGAGCTTCTCCTGGCGCTTTTAACGATGCACCAAATCCTTCTGCCACTCCAACCATCAGTCTTTCATTTCCAATAATTTCTGCAAGTTGTTGTGAGCTACCAAGGCCGTTTTGAATGGTTAGCACAATGGTGTTTACGTTACTCATAGTCTGCACTATGGGTACTGCTGCCAAAACATCAGCGGATTTAACAGCTACAATAATAAAGTCAGCAATTCTATGCTGCCTCTTTGTAAACGCTTCAATTTTTACGGTCCTATCCCCACTTGCCCCCCATACTCTTAAACCTTGTTTATTAATAGCTTGCACATGAGTCTTATTAGCATCTACAACGAATACCTCATTACCGGCCGAGGCAAGCAACGCCGCATAAATTGACCCCATCGCTCCACACCCGACTACAGCTATTTTCAATTAGCTTTCCTCACACCATCACTTTCCTATGGATTGTAAATAAGGATAAAGGTTCGTTTTCTGCTCTAACCCGAAACCAGGTGCATCAGATGGCGATATTCTCCCTTCAACCAATTCACATTGGTCCGTATAGCCACCAATTGGTTGGAATACACCTGGGTATGCTTCACACCCACCTAATCCTAAGCCAGCTGCTACATGCAAATTTATAAGGTGGCCTCCATGAGGATAGCACTGAGACCGCTTATACCCGCTCGACTCTAAAACTCCTAGCATCCGGCCATATTCAGTAAGCCCATAAGACAAACCAGGGTCCATTTGAAAGATATCTTTATCAATTCGCATACCACCAAATTGGATGAGGTTTTTCGTATCTATCATACTGAATAGATTTTCACCTGTGGCAATTTTCCCGTTATAGCCCTCTGCGACGATCCTATTGAGTGAAAAATCTAATGGATCACAGGGCTCCTCATACCAAAGCAATCCCAAAGGTTCGATCGCGTTAGCCATCTCTTGGGCCTGATCTAATTGAAAACTACCATTTGCATCAATAGCGACATTAGCCGCCGCACCAGCTACTCCAATTGCCGAATGAATTCTTTCTAAGTCACGGGTCAGCGATAGCCCGCCAACTTTAATCTTGAAGGACTGATAACCCAAATCCTGGTAGCTACGCAATTCGTTTGTTAAACGCTTGGGCGAATTTTCTGCATAATAATATCCACCAGCCGCATACACTGGAACTGAATTACCACCTTGAGGGAGGCCGAAAGATCCCCGGATAGTTTGATATGCCGGCTCATCAAGGAGTTTTGCATTCAAGTCCCATAGCGCCAATTCTAATGATGCCACCGCTCCAGCTCTGTCACCATGACCGCCTGGCTTTTCATCCTTCATAGCGGCATATACAACAGCGTCAATATTGAACTTTAACCCGTCATCACTTAGCAAATCATATGGTTTTGCTTTCATTATTCTTGGAATGATTCGCTCGCGTAATATACCGCCCTGCGCGAAACGCCCTATAGAGTTGAAACCGAAGCCAACAACAGGACGTCCTCCTCGACGTTGATCAGTTATCACTGCTACTAAGGAAACGGTGTGGCTCTCAAAGCTTATAGTTGCATTGGATAACAAACCCTCCAGTTGAATTGTGTTTTCGCGGATTTCAATGATTCGCATAGATTATCCAGAATTTTTAGCTACGGAAAACTACGATGCAAACGATATCCTAAGCCGTTCGGTTTATAACTCATTAATTTATCGAAGCTGGGATGGGAACGAGCTTTTTCACCCGCTTTCAGGAAATCAGCCTGACATTCCCATTCAGCATAATGCACGATGCTGGCTCCATCTAAACCTGAATGCAACCGACTACCGAGAAAGCCAGGTTGCTGACTCAAAAAATTGCCGACATAGTCACCAATCTCTTGCAAAGCAGTTCTCTGATGGTCTGAGTCAATATTGAAAGTAACAATCACAATATGTTTTTTTGATTCCGTCATGGCCATTCCTGATAATCTCAAAAATATTAGGCATAGCGGTTTATGATAACTTCATTAACAACGCTTGCTTATGAATTACTTAGAGGGTTTTACTAACAAATCCAATGATTTCTGAGAAAATTGAGGACACATTCTCTTCTCATTAATGAGCATCACGCGCCTTAAGCCAATCTATGATCAGATCCGCTACTTTTGCTCTGGCATCTTCAGGGGCCTGAAGATAGTGATCACCCTCAATCATTTCCAGGTGTTTGTCTTTCGCGCCAACAGCATCAAAAATCGCTTTAGCATCACTTGGAAAAACCCCTGTATCGGCATCACTTTGCAGTACCAGCGCAGGTTGTGTAATACGATTCAGATGCGGTACCCCGCGGCAATGAGAGTCTTTTAGACTCCACATCGACAACCAGGTCCGCAATGTGTTGGTGAGGCCAATACCCCGTGGGCTAAAGTTGGCTTTTTTAGGATCTCCTGCATAACACCTACCCACCTCCCGTTTCGAGGGATCGATAGCGCCGTCCATAAGGCGTAGATCTGCCCACGTGCGATAAAGATTAAAGGCGCGATCAAACATACCGTTCTTTCCCAAGCGCTCTAATTCAGCATGACACCATTTAGTTATTCTATGGTTACGAGCCTCTTGTGCCGCACGATAGCGCGCTATGAACCCCTTTGAATATGGAGGACCATTTGCTGAGTCATACATGTTTAGATCGGGATCAATACTAGCAGGATCCGACTCTTCTATTACTGACGGATCACACCATGCCGTGAGAACTTCAGGTCGGCCAATATGCGCACATAAAGATATGTAAAAGTCCGCAGGGATGAGGTCATTTAGCCCTTCCGGCAAGCTAAGCCCAGGCGTCGGAGTCATTGTTACACCAAGCGCTTGCGACTGGTAGGCCCCCATCAGAGAACCACCCCCGGAATTACCCAGAATTACTAGTCGCTCTACACCAGCCTTTTCTTTTAACCATTGAACACCGGCGCCAATATCTATAAGTGCATGCTCTAGCAAAAAGAAACCCTCATTCCCACGAAATCTTGTATTCCAACCTAGAAAACCATATCCACGTGCAGCCATGTGTTCGCCTAAATAATGTTCACTGAAGTCGACATTGTAATGAGTCGCAATGAGCGCCGTCTTAGGTTTTTTATCCGACGAAGAGTAATACAACCCCTGACAAGGATAAAACCCTGCGCCATTCCTTACACTTGTCGATGATTCGACGGAAACAAATTCACGTTGCCAGCTACCCATATTGCCTCCAAATATAAAGAAAATTCAGTTTGTAAAGAGTAATTAAGATCTATGCAAATTACTTGATGGATAGGGTAGGAGAAGAAAACAGCTAATTTACTAGGACGGGATAAGCCATATGGGAGAAGACCAAACTCGCTCCTGCAATGTGGCCGGAATATCGTCACGAGGATCTACACCAGCGCGGATAGCGTCCCAGGTAGACCAACGGCAGCTTGGGTTTTCAATTGCTCTGATGTAATAAAATGCGTGCTGGTTGGCATCGTATTCGGGATCCTGCCAACGCGTTTTTAACTCCGCTGACCCTTTATCCGAACTAATACTACAATCCGAAAAGTTGACTGAAGCCTCGTTATTTGGGCAACGATGATTGCTTGTATCCACCTGCGCGCCATCAGAGCAGGCAACGTCAAATACCTTTTCCCGAGATTGGCCATTCTGAACCCATCCTTTGATAATCTGTAGCCTTTGCAATGGAGCACTATTCGGGTCCTTTGATGCCCACGCAATAAATGAAGGTTCTAAACTTGCATCGGTAATCAAATCGCCACCCATAGGGACCCCTTCCTTGTACGCCTTGGCTATCATATCTTTCTCGTCCACGTCGGGGAGATTGTAACCAGCAAAAAAGCGGACTTTCATACGTGGTCCTGTAGTGCCAAAAGTCTCTTTTCTACGCAAAGCATCATAAATAGATTCGCGAGTATTTTCTTCAGCCCATAACCCAGCGAGTCCCGAAGCGCCAAAACGGCTATATCTATCAAAATATACACCACCATTAGCATCAGAAACTTCGAGGGGAACTGCACCTCTTTTCTGACCGTCACTATCTAACAAACCAGAGACGCCCCAAAACTCATCTTCGTCGCCGACATAAGAGGCATTATGATTATCACTAGAACCTATAATTCCGAGTTTGAAGGGGTTGTAGCCATGCTCGACCTGCATACTAATACCATTCTTGAGGGCCTCCCGCACATAACTACCCTGGGGTTGCATAGGGACAGTACTTCCTAGCCTAAATCTCAGAAGTTCAAAATCAGCCCACTCATCAGTAGGCGATAAGTAAGGATGAGAATCAGACGTTCCTTTCACCTGAGTTATTTCCACTAAAGGTTCATTCCTTAATCGCTTGTTAGCATATGCCGCATCCAAAGGCCTACCGTTAAAGTCGGCAAGTTGAAACATTAAACCTTCCGACATATTAGAATTATGAGGAATAGCTAAACTCTCTATTCCTTCAGCACGATTGTTATCCATCCAAGCCCAAAGGTCTTCTGGATCATCAGAGTCCAATCGGGAAAAGGGCATATCTGGTACTGCGACGTTTTTGAAAACGACGTTTCGGTGCAGCATTTCGGACTCTGGACCGGTGCCCGTATATTCATAGGCAATAAAGGTAGTGAAGGTACCTGGATCATTGTGACGATTAGCGCTAGCCACAATATCATCCCATGCATTCTTTACTACGGCCTCATCCATGATTTCTCTGCTGTTTTCAGAATTGGCAAAATCGCGAAATCTAGCAAAAATAGACCGTCGAAGCATTGGATCATCACCCACTTCATTTATTCCTTGGGCTATCTCATGCTCAGTTAAGCTTGAATTTCCTAAAGCCATCTCTCTCATTATCCCCATATAGTACGCATGATCTGTCACTGCATAAAAATCCATAGGTACCTCTAGTTTCATGTCGAAACCAGCGGCGTGGGTAATAGAGCCTCCCTTCGCAAATTCGTACGCATCGTCTGGCGACGATGTACCACCAAAGATAAAAGCGTCGTAGGAGTACATGGTGTGCACGTGAAGATCGCCGAAATAGGCATTACGGTTCGTACTGTAATCTGTAGAGTTTTGAGCTGTAATTACCTGGGAAAAAGGCGCTGATTGCCCGTTACTGGGTTGCTCAGAACAAGATAAAATCATGAGTGGAACGGCGATAGTTAATAATTGAATTCGCATAAGCTTGATCGTTCCTTCCTACTGGCGTGTACCATTCACAGTTAAGTTACCAAGGGTTGTAAAAATAGTCCCTTGTAAATTATTTCCATCGACCGTGCCACTAAAATTTATTCTCATCATCTGCTCAGAACCTGAAGGATTTGAAATTTCATCCGACCATGAAATTCTACTCCCCTCCAAAATTGCCCCTTCGACGACTCTTATAGCATCTCCGGCAATCGTGATTGTACCATCGGCTGTAATTGCCCAGACGGATGATTGCATACCAAATTCGGTATCTACGATGATATTCCAATCGCCTACACTGACAGATTCGATGTCACAAGCGGCTAAAAACAAAAAGATCGTAATAACTGGAAATGTTTTTAATATGTTTCTCATATTGACCATATAATTGCGCCTGTTTTGCTCAGTGTTCGTAGTATGTTCGCTGCCAATAGTCTATGACTCTTTCCCAGTGTTTATTCTTTACAGAAATACTGGTCCTAAACCACCTATTACTCTGTGTTAAGAACTAGAGCTATCTCAATGATACGATGGGTAAAGATATTACTCGGAAAGCCTGGCCAGAATAGCATCATAAATCCACCTTATCTTACTATCGGTAGCTTTACTTTTGGATCTAGGTTTCCTTTTCCGGGGATATAATTGGCTTCAATACGAATTCCATCAGGGTCTTCAAATAGAACCGAATAATAACCCGCAGCCCAATCGCCCTCTTCCGGGGCTCGAATTATCTTTGCATTTATATCCACAAGAAACTCGTACAAGTCATCAATATCGCTCCTAGTACGAGCTCTAAAACAGAAGTGGTGTAGACCAACACGATTTTGTTCAAATACTTCGCTTTGAAATTTGGCCTCAGCTTCTTTTACGGCAATACCTGTTCTGCCTCCAACCCCATAGATTACCTCATCAGAATCATAGATCAATTGCATCTCTAGGAACGCAAAAAGCTGTCTATAGAATGGGTTACATTTCTTGAAATTGGAAACAGTGATTCCAATATGCGCGATTCCATTCATTTGCATGAATTAAATCTCCCTTGCCAATTGTTCTAGAAACGAAGGTACCTGTATGGGAGCTTGTAGCAATAAATGTACTCTCATTGAAATATGCCCTCCTGCCTGTTTTCTAATATAGTAGAAAAAATATCAAGATATAAAACTATTAGATGGTAGTATAATGCTTGTCAAACTATTGATATATAAAGAAAATAAATTATTTCCAAATAAATGTAAACCTTGCTAGTGCTATAACTATGATTGGATTTAACAATTTCAACTACATATGGATCGCTATTGCGATAGTTACTTTTTTAACTTTAATTAGTTTTAATATTAAAGCCCCCTACGGAAGACATTCAAATAACAAATGGGGAGCTATGATTTCCAATAAATGGGGTTGGTTTCTAATGGAATTACCTGCATTTATTTTAATGCCAGCACTTTCGCTATCTGGCCCTTCCCCAAAAGATAACCTAACCTTTCTCTTGATCATTTTATGGTTCATTCACTATGGGTTTAGAACTCTCATATTTCCGTTCAAACTCAAAACAAACAAAAAAGAAATACCAGTTTTTGTCGTTTTCTGCGCTCTCTTTTTTAACGGTATAAATGGCTTTCTTAATGGATATTATTTGGGCTTTTTAAGCCAAGAAAATAACCACATCCTCACATTAAATGTGATTGTAGGCATAGGTGTTTTTTTTCTAGGAATGTTTATCAACAGAACTTCTGACACAAAATTAATTTCTTTACGGGAAAGTCACGACGATTATTTAATTCCTAACGGAGGATTATTTAACTATATCTCTTGCCCCAACTATTTCGGCGAAATACTAGAATGGCTAGGCTTCATGCTTATTGCCTGGAACTTGCCCGCCGCAACATTCTTTATTTGGACAATGTCCAATCTAATCCCCAGATCCCTAAGCCATCATGAATGGTATCAGGGAAAATTCAAAAATTATCCAAAAAATAGAAAAGCCATTATCCCCTTTGTTTGGTAATAAAATGAAAAAGAATCTATTACTAACCGGCGCTACAGGAACTGTTGGAAAAGAGGTTCTCAATCAGCTACTTGAGAAAAATAACTACGAAATCACAATTGTTTGCAGAAAGTCCAGCTCGAATATCAAGTCACTAAAACGTCACAAAGGTAAAATAAATATTATTTTTACTGATTTTTCAAAAGTAGACCCATTAGAAGACCTGACCACTTCCTTTGATATTGTCATTCACCTCGCCGCAATAATACCGCCTTTAGCGGATGAGGAACCAATTTTAACTAATTCAATCAACTATCTAGGCACCCAGTCCCTAGTTAAAAAAATAGAAGAAACCAGTTCTAACGCATTTTTCATGTTTAGTTCTTCAATCTCAGTTTATGGGGATCGGTTGAAAAACCCTTACATCAATACCACCGATTTGCTAAGTATTAACGTCGATGACGTATATGCAAGAACTAAGGTGGATGCAGAACAAGCTATAACTAACTCAAGGTTAAAATGGACCATCTTCAGGTTAACTGCAATTATGGGTATCAAGAACCATAAAATGTCAGGCTTAATGTTTCATATGCCTCTGGAAACCCCTATTGAAATAGCCACTCCTTCGGATACAGCTAGAGCTTTTGTTAACGGCATAGAAAGTCAATCACAATTAACTAATCGAATATTTAACCTGGGGGGTGGTAAAAATTGTAGAACAACTTACCGAGACTTACTGACTGAAAACTTCAAGCTGAACGGTTTGGGAAAACTTAATTTTCCAATCAATTCTTTTGCAAATAAGAACTTTCACTGTGGCTTTTATCAGGACGGCAGTAGGCTTGAAGAAATTACTGAATTCCAAAGAGATACGTTAGAGGATTACTACGCATCGATTGAGGCAAACGTTCCTGTTGTACAAAAAATCTTAGCTTATATATTTCGAGCGCCGATCAAATTTTTTATAAGTAGAAAATCAGAACCACTTCGCGCATACAAAAACCAAAATAAAGAACGGATGGACCGTTTTTTTAAATAGCCCCAACACAAGTAGCCTATGCGTCATTTTTCTTTTATTCTTTCTAAACGTCTACTGGGGAGATTTCTATGAAAGTCATTCGTTTCATTCGCGTTGCGGCACTAATGCTACTTGGCTTGCTCGTATTCGGTCAAATCAACGGGCAGTCGATTGGGATCCCAGTTACGCCATTGGGAGAAGGTCCCTGGGTCTTCGACACAGCTGAGCAACACAAGATCCGTGTTAGTGTTGTCGCCAGAGGCCTCTCGCATCCGTGGGCTATCGCGTTTCTTCCAGATAGTGGCATGCTCGTTACTGAGCGACCCGGCCGACTTCGAGTCGTCCGCGATGGTGTGTTAGATCCTCATTCGATCTCTGGTGTGCCCGAGGTTAGAACTGATGGAAACGGCGGCTTAATGGATGTTGTTGTGCATCCGGATTTCTCCGAGAACGGATTGGTTTATTTAACCTATACAAAGCCTGTTGAAAATGGCTGGGGGGCGCCGGCACTCTCGGTAGGCCGGCTCGTGGGTGGGGCTCTCACTGATGTTCGTGATCTCGTTGTGACTGAGGCATATGAGGGCAACTCTGGTCTAAATGGCCGCGTTGCATTCGGCAGTGATGGAAAAGTCTACATGTCCACCGGTGGCCGGGTCGGAGATGCTGCACAAGATCCGAAGAGTCTTCGGGGCAAGGTCCTTAGGCTCGAAGACGATGGTAGCGTGCCAGCAGACAATCCATTTCTTAACCATCTGAATTATCGACCAGAGATCTATACCCTCGGACACCGCAACACCTTAGGTCTTATGTTACATCCTGAGACTGGTGAAATGTGGCAACATGAGAATGGACCCAATGGTGGTGATGAGATTAATATCCTCTTGCCTGGTCGCAACTACGGATGGCCGATTGTCAGCTTTGGTCGCAACTATTCTGGCGATCGCGTAACCGAACACCCGACCCGTGAAGGATTAGAATCTCCCCTTTTGGTGTGGTTGCCCGCAATTGCGGCTTCGGGTTTGGCTGTTTATACCGGCGACCACTTTCCTGCATGGAAGGGCAATGTATTTATTGGATCGCTTCGCATGGGCGGTATACCAGGCACGGGCCATCTGCAGCGGATTGTCTTTAACGAGAGAACCGAGGAGATACGACGCGAACTGATATTCGCGGAACTCAGGCGACGAATCCGGGAAGTACGCGAAGGCCCCGACGGATTCCTGTATCTGCTCACCGATGAAGAAGACGATGGCGCGTTACTGCGTATCGAACCTGCGCTCTGAGTATGGCGAACCCGACAGGCTGAATGTTAACGCCAAGAAGCTACGTAGAATGGGCCTTTAGAAATATAATCCATTATTTTTCTGCGTATCTCCTGCACAGTTAGAATCTAAAAACTGGCTTAAAGCCTTTAAAATGGCGGACCGGACGAGACTCGAACTCGCGACCTCCGGCGTGACAGGCCGGCATTCTAACCAGCTGAACTACCGGTCCGCTGCTTGCACTTTATATCTTATAAATTCAGTAGCTACATTTCCAACATGAAATGGTGGGTGGTGAGGGATTTGAACCCCCGACATTTGCCTTGTAAGGGCAACGCTCTCCCAACTGAGCTAACCACCCAACGCAGGAGAGACGCGAATTGTACCTACTTAGGTCTACATGTCAACAAATTCGCGGGCTGCAGATCAGATACCTTTCTGACCTATATGATTTAATCGACCGATTTAAGGCAGATCAAAGTATGTGCTTGTAGATATATTCAGAAAAAAATGGCCATTTTTCTTTACTATCGGAGCATTGTATTTCAATTCTGTACACTATATGGAAACATTTGTACCATTGGCCGCCTTGAAAAACAGAAGCATCTCTAAACCATGAAAACATTTAAAGAATTTTCCTTTGAAGCGGCTCATCTTCTCCCCAATGTTCCTGCCGACCACAAGTGCGCTAGACTTCATGGCCATTCATTTACAGTTAAAATTTCAGTTGAAGGCCATGTCGAAGAAAAAAGTGGTTGGGTAATGGACTTTGCAGATATAAGCTCCGCCTTCAAGCCCATTCGCAAAGAACTGGACCACTACTACCTCAACGAAATAGAAGGATTGGAAAACCCAACCAGTGAAAACATTGCCCGTTGGATCTGGGAGCGGCTCAAGCCTAGGTTACCGCAGCTTTTTGAAATAGAAATACGCGAAACCTGCACAAGTGGTTGCCGTTATACCGGCGATTAATCATGCCGAATTCCCCTGGATAAAGTCTGCAGGTTCTACACCTTCATCGGCCAACAAAGTAGTTTTCATGTTAGTTCTTGCCTTCACTAGTTGCTTGCCCGCCATGAATTCCTTTGGTCGAGCAACACAATCCACAGCAATTAAGCGAGAGTTTTTCAGGTAAAACAGAGCGAATCCTTTCTGTTCAGCATCGTCCGGATCCCCGCGGCAGACTATTTCATCATAGCCTTCACTAAGCCCGACCATCTGTAACTTAATTTGGTACTGGTCGGACCAGAACCACGGAACCACGTCATAAACGACCTGTTTACCACAAATATTGGCAGCGGCTATGCGTGCCTGGTCATTTGCATTTTGGACGGATTCCAGGCGAATTAGCCGATCATAAATACCACTGGGATGGCGAGTACAATCCCCAGCCGCGAAGATATCCGGATCATTCGTGCGAGAAAATTCATCAACCAAAACCCCTTCGTTTATCGTAAGACCTGCTTGTTCTGCCAAGGATACATTTGGAGTAACACCAATACCGACAATAACAAAGTCCACCAGATATTGTGTGCCATCACCGCAAATAACGCTTTCAATGGATCCATCTCCATTTATCTCCTTAACCTGGGTTGCAGTTCTGATCTCAACACCACGTCTGTGGTGTAATTCACTCATGAAGTTCGACATCTGCCCGCTGGTTACCCGTTTCAAGATACGGTCAGCCATCTCTATGACCGCGACTTCCAATCCCTGTTCGCGGAGAACTGCCGCCACTTCTAGACCTATATAACCAGCGCCAATGATTAATGCCTTCTTACCAGGATGTACATGCCTCTTTAATTGGGCTACATCGGCGGCAGTACGGACATAAATAATATTCGCGAAATCTGAATCAAGCGGAAGAGTTCTTACCAAAGATCCCGTGCAAATTGCCAACTTATCATAATGAAGAGCTTGCCCATCATTCATATTGACAACCTTGTTTGCTCGATCTATCTCTAGCGCAGTACTGCCCAATAATAGTTCTATTCCATTATCTTCGAAAACCTTTACCGGTCGCAGCCGTATACCGTCCAGTTCCTTGTTACCAGCCAGATGTTCTTTAGACAAGGGTGGGCGATGATAAGGCAACTCTTTCTCTGTCCCGATCAACTTAATAGTCCCTTCCCAACCCTCTTTTCGAAGTTGTAAACACAGGGTGACGCCGGCATGGCTCGCGCCTATAACAATGCAGATCTTATTGTTCATACATGTATTTCCAAACCTATTTGTCTAGAAAAGCACAGCATGGTTCTCATCGTTAGAGTTTCCCAGTGTAAATCACTCTGCCCCCCCTGGTAGTTGCCAATCAATTGGGGCCTTTCCTTGACTTTCCAAGTAGTCATTCGCCTTGGAAAAGTGGTGGTTTCCAAAAAACCCTCTGCTCGCAGACAATGGGGACGGGTGTGGCGATTGCAACACCAAGTGTTTTTGTCTGCCTATTATCGCTCCTTTCTTCTGCGCGTAACTTCCCCACAATATAAAAACTATACCCATCTTCTTTTCATTGAGTATCGCGACGATTTTGTCGGTAAATTGCTCCCAGCCCTTACCTTGGTGCGAGGCCGCCCGTTCTGCTTCAACCGTAAGTACCGCATTCAGAAGCAGAACGCCTTGCTCTGCCCAGTAAGTTAAACAACCATGGGCTGGCTGTATCAATCCTAAATCATTCTCCAGCTCCTTATATATATTTACCAGGGAGGGAGGTATTTCTACATCATGCTTCACGGAAAAACATAGACCGTGTGCCTGACCGGCACCATGATAAGGATCTTGACCTAAAATGACGACGTTAACATCATCAAAAGCGGTAGTATTTAAAGCAGTAAATATTTCATCGCCCGGGGGGAATATCTGCTTACCTTTGGCTTTTTCGTTGAGGAGAAACTGTCGAAGGCTGCGCATGTACCCCTCGCCAAATTCTTTAAATAGTATCTTTTTCCAAGAATCTTCAAGCTTGATTGATCGTTGAGTATTAATTGCGTATTCAGTCGCTATCATGCTGTGGGCGCATGTGAGGAAATAACAACACATCCTTAATCGATGGCGAATCAGTAAACAGCATGACAACCCGATCGATGCCTATCCCCTCACCTGCAGTGGGTGGCATTCCGTATTCTAGAGCCGTGACGTAGTCATTATCAAAATGCATCGCCTCCTTATTACCCAATTCTTTCTGAGCAGCCTGAGCTTTGAACCGATTGGCCTGATCTTCCGGATCATTAAGTTCGGAAAATCCATTAGCCAATTCTCGACCACCAATTATCAATTCGAATCTATCCGTCACTTCGGGATTGTTTTCATTGCGCCTAGCCAAAGGCGATACCTCAATTGGGTATTCCGTTATAAATATAGGCTGATCTAGCTGTCCCTCAACTTTTTGCTCAAAAATTTCCATGACAATCTTCCCTTTTCCCCAAGCCTCATCGAAATGTATATCAAGACTGTTCGCTAGCTTAATCACTGAGTCTTTGCTATTAAATTCTTGCTCTTTTGCATTGCAAAACTTTTTGATTGCCTCCATTACTGTCATACGTGTGAAAGGCTTTGTAAAATCATAACTTGAGCCTTGGTAATTGATAGTTGTAGCTCCAAGTACGTTCTCGGCAATATTCCGGAACAAGTCTTCAGTCAAATCCATCAGATCCTGGTAACGTGCATATGCTTGATAGAACTCCAGCATCGTGAATTCAGGATTATGACGAGTCGATAGTCCTTCATTTCGAAAGTTACGATTTAGTTCGTATACTTTTTCAAATCCACCTACGATCAGACGTTTCAGAAAAAGCTCGGGAGCCACCCGGAGGTACATGTCTTGATCAAGAGCATTATGGTGGGTGATAAATGGACGGGCGGTTGCCCCACCCGGAATAATCTGCATCATGGGGGTTTCAACCTCAATAAACCCCAGATCTTCAAAATACTTCCGTATAAATCCAATAATGCGAGATCGCATTTCAAAGACGGCACGAGATTTTTCATTTACGATCAAATCGACATAGCGTCTCCGATAGCGCATCTCGGTGTCAGTTAACCCGCGATATTTATCCGGTAGTGGCCGCAATGACTTCGTCAATAATTCAAAACCTGCAACCCGCACTGTAAGTTCATCTTTCCCGGTTTTAAACACTTCACCTTCCACTCCGATTATGTCACCGAGGTCTAATGATTTCAGTTCTAGTGCCAGGTCTTTCGAAAAAGACTTGTTGTTCATATACAGCTGTATTTGGCCACTCGCATCTTTTATCACAACAAAAGGTCCGCGCATGCGCATGATACGCCCAGCAATAGTTGTTTCCAGAGCGAGCTTCTCCAGTTCTTTTTGACTTTTATTACCACAGAGAGAATGTAAATCTTCAGCAATATGTTGCCTGACGAATTCATTAGGAAACGCCTGCCGCCCACTGCGTATAGCATCGAGTTTTTCACGGCGCTGAGCGATCAGTTTATTTTCATTTTGTTCTGACATTTGAACTCTACACTACAACCCCATCTTTAAAGTGGCTTCGATGAATTTATCCAAGTCGCCATCCAGTACTGCAGTGGTGTTTGTTACCTCTATATTGGTTCTCAGATCTTTAATACGTGAGGAATCCAGCACATAAGACCTGATCTGGTTACCCCAGCCGATATCGGCCTTGGATTCTTCAATAGACTGCATCTCTTCCTTACGTTTCAATTCTTCAAGCTCGTATAATTTGGCCTTTAATTGTTTAATGGCCATGTCCTTATTCTTATGCTGAGATCGCTGACTCTGACACTGCACAACGATCCCGCTTGGCTCATGGGTCAGTCTAACCGCTGAATTAGTTTTATTAACGTGTTGGCCCCCGGCACCACTAGAACGATAAGTATCGACTCTCACATCAGACATATCCAAATCCACTTCAATTTCATCATTGATCTCCGGAGAAACAAAGATAGAAGCAAATGACGTATGGCGTCGGCTCCCAGAATCGAAAGGTGATTTTCGCACCAATCGATGCACTCCTGTTTCGGTCCTTAACCAACCGAAGGCGAACTCCCCAGCAAAATAAATGGTGGCACTCTTTATACCAGCGATATCGCCGCCAGACACTTCCACAAGGTCAGCCTTAAATCCTTTCTCCTCACCCCAGCGCAGGTACATGCGCAACAACATCTCCGCCCAATCCTGGGCTTCCGTCCCACCCGAACCGGCCTGAATATCCACATAAGCATTTGCAGAGTCCATCGCGCCGGAAAACATACGCCGGAATTCCAATGCCTCTAATCGCTCTTGGAGTTGGTCAAGATCATTGCTAGCGGCGATGAACAGCTCCTGATCGCATTCCTCTTGCGCTAAAGTCAGTAGTTCCTCGAGTTCCCCAATACCGTTGTATAGTTTTTCCATGGTATGAACAACCGCCTCTAGGCTGGATTGCTCCTTGCCCAGCGCCTGAGCGTATTCGGGGTTTTCCCAGATAGAAGCTTGACCGAGCTCCAATTCCACCTCAGTCAAACGTTCGCGCTTTTCCTCGAAGTCAAAGATACCCCCTGAGGCTGTCAGTCCGGGAATTCAATTCCTTTAGTCTTGCCAGTTGGCTATTTATCTCCAGCATTTTTCATCAACCCACGACACGCACGAGAAAACGCGCATTTTACCCCAATAGCCTGTTTATTCCAGCGTTGGCCTACCGTTTAGGCAGGTTCGTTCACATTACAATAAATCATAATGCGGTTATAGTAGGCTAAATCCGCTCAATACATTAGGAAATTCTAAATCAATTCTTCTTGTGAAAATCAGAAATGCCTCGTTAAGCTGGATCGATTCGAATCTTCCTTTCTCCAAACGCTTTAAGGATGTCTATTATTCCCGCGAAGACGAGATGGCCGAAAGCCAGCATGTCTTTCTTAAGGGTAACAGGTTAACGGCACGCTGGGCGGAAATAGCCGAGAGGGAATCGCCATTCACTATTGCCGAAATCGGATTCGGTGCTGGCTTGAACTTCCTTCGAACATGGCATCTATTTCAAAAAGCTCAACGCAAACCAGCCAGACTGCATTACATTGGCTTTGAAAAATACCCTCTCTCTTTCGATGATCTGACACGAGTTCATAGCCGCTGGCTCTCTCTCACTAAACTTAGTGATCAATTCAGGCTTATCTATCCTGACCACAGCAGTGGCTGTCATCGACTCCACTTGGGTAACGAAATCCTATTGGACTTGCACTTCGGGGATACCCTAGCTCAACTAGAAAACCTTCCAATCCGTATGCAAGTCGATATATGGTATTTGGATGGGTTTACTCCACCACTAAACCCAGAAATGTGGCAACCTCAGTTATTTCAATCAATAGCTAGTCACAGCAAATCTGATGCTACACTCACTAGCTACAGCGTTGCTGGAAGTATACGCAAACACCTACAAGCAGCCGGTTTTGCGGTAGAAAAACGACCGGGCCACGCTCGCAAACGCCATATGCTTTTTGCGAAAAATTGTCAGAATAAACCATCTCGCGAATCAGTTTTAAATAGTTATGGTTACGGTAAATATAATATTGAGCGTGCGGCACTGAACCAACCAATACGTTCAGTACTCATAATCGGGGCAGGCATAGCAGGTTGTAGCATGGCGTACAGCCTGGCCCAGCGTAATTGGGAAGTTAAGGTAATCGACCAAGCGCCCGGGGCAGCCACTGGCGCTTCAGGTAATTCACAACTAGCTTTGCGTTGTCGCCTGTTCCAAACAGATTCAGAGCTAGCTCGGTTTTACTTGCACAGTTTCCTTTATACACAACGGGAACTTCGTCAACTTTCGAAAAACAACCGCATAAATTTCCATAACTGCGGAGTCCTCCAACTCGTCGGCGCAATGAACAAACAAAGAGACCTAAACCCCAATAAACTGAAAAAACTTTATAATAAACAAGTTATGCAAACTCTTGATGTTCAATCCGCGAGCAGACTCGCGAATTGTCAGCTCACAGAAGCAGCTTATTACTTCCCATTAGGTGGTTGGATTGACGGTTCTTTGCTGTGCGACACTTATCTTGAGCATCCGAGCATTGACCTAATCACAGACCAAGTGGTTAGTTCGCTAAAGAAAAACGACAATCAATGGCAATTGTTGGATAAAGAGCAAAAGGAAATTGCACGGGCACCAATTGTAGTGATCGCAAACAGTTATAATGCCTCCCAATTTCAGCAAACTTACCAACTACCTCTAACGACACTACCTGGGCAAACCTCCATTATCAGCGCTACCGACCAGAGTCTTTCATTAGCTACCGTAGTCTGTGGTAATCGAACCGTGTTCCCCGAGATTGGGAAACATCATAATCTATCAGCAAGTTATCGAAGAGAGGACGCTAGGCTGGAACTCAGGCCAGATGACGACCAGCAAAACTTGGCGGGTGCCCGTGCTTGTTTCCGGGGAGACTATCTATCACAGGTAATACAATCAGCCCGAGTAACCGTGCGTTGCAATTCAAAAGACAACTTCCCAGTTGTTGGAAAGGTTCCGAACGTATCTAAGCTACAAGATCACAGCAAGTTAGGAAGTCACTATGGACAAATCGGAAAAATTTCCAGTGATTATTATTTGCCAGGACTGTACATCACTGCAGCTCACGGCTCTAATGGTTTGGCGACATGCCCATTGAGCAGCGAATATCTAGCAAGCTTGATCGATCAAGAGGTGCCCCCTTTTGGACAAGGCATAATAGGTGCGCTTGATCCGGCACGCTTCATAATTCGAGAAATAAGAAAAAAGCGTTAAGACTTGTACTACTGATCGAAGAACAGCATAGCTATTTCGAGCATCGACTTAATATCTTTGATTCCAGCCAACTCCCGAATTGAGTGCATACCAAAACTGGCAATCCCTACATCTACAGTAGTGATCCCCAGCTCTGCAGCTGTAATCGGCCCGATAGTGCTTCCACAAGCCATATCATTGCGCATTACAAATGATTGATAGGGAATCGATAGCTTATTGCAGAGTGACTTAAATAGTGCAATGGACTGGCTGTTGCTCGCATAACGCTGATTCGCATTTATCTTGATGACTGGTCCACCATTGAGCAACGCATAATGTTGATCATCATGTTTTTCGGAAAAATTCGGGTGCACACCATGTGCATTATCTACAGAGAGGAAAATTGATTGACGTGCAACTCTTTGAAAAGCATCTTCTTCCTGATGGAACCCCCTGATTAACCTTTGCAGGACAGATCTAAGAAATGGCCCTTGAGCCCCTGAAGTCGAAACACTTCCGACCTCTTCATGGTCGTTACACACCAGCACGCTGGCATGTTTACTACCACTAGACATTAATGCTTTGCAACCAAGATAACAACTGAGCAAATTATCCAAACGAGCAGAGGCAATAAATTGCTGCTCTAAACCAACCAATTGCGCAGGCTGTGTGTCGTAAAGCAGCAGTTCGTGTGATAACACTTGCTCTACAGTTTCATTTTCGTATTGCTTACAAACCAGATTCAACAACAACTCGTCTAGCCGAAACTTTTCCTCGTTTCGCGCCTGAAGCAGTATGGGACGAAGTTCTTTCTGCGAATTGATCTTATGCCCGTCGTTAGCTTGTCGGTCTAGGTGTATAGCCAAGCTAGGAATAAATGCGATCGGCTTTCCAAAATCGACGAGGGTGCTGTTAATTTCTCCGCTTTTGGTTTGAAAATCCACTCGACCTGCGATTGAAAGATCTCGATCAAACCATGGCTTTAATAGAGCCGAGCCATAAACTTCAACACCTAACTGCACGTAACCGTGGTTATTTATTTCCGGATTAGGTTTAACCTTTAGGCTTGGGCTATCAGTATGCGCACCAAACAATCTTAAGCCACCATTGAGTGGTAAGACACTACCGACATTAAAGGCGACTAGTGCCGAATCATTGCGGACTACAAAATAAGAACTGTTCTTTTTTAACTCCCAATGGGATATTTCGTCTAACCGATGAAAGCCAGCTTGCTCAAGTAAGCGGACCATGTTGCTCACCGCATGAAAAGGTGTTGGGGACTGTTGCAAGAATTGCAACAGCTCTTCGTTCGAAACTTTCGAGCCGCCTCTGCTCATCGATTGCAGTACAGTATTCCCGAATGCTTACCTGATTTCTAAAAGCTCAACTTCAAAGATTAGCGCTGCGTTTGGAGGTATTGCGGGGGTTGGCGATGCTTCACCATAGGCCATGTTAGGTGGAATAAAAAGACGCCACTTGTCCCCAACTTTCATAAGCTGCAAAGCTTCAGTCCAGCCCGCAATAACCTGAGATACTCCGAAAGTTGCTGGCTCACCACGATTGACTGATGAATCAAATACACTACCATCTACCAAAGTTCCGTGATAATGAGCTAATACTGAATTACTGGATGTTGGCGACACTCCATCTCCGGGCCCCGACTCAAGGACCAGGTATTGCAATCCAGATTCGAGGGTTACTACGCCATTATTCAGGGAGTTTTGCGCCAAAAATTCCTCACTGCCAGCTAAGTTATCAGACAACTCCGCCTGAGCAGCATTGGTTTGTCGTTCCATATAGGTTTGAATTGCAGCCATCATTTCTGCAGGTGGAAGTTTTAGATCATCAGCAAAGGCATCCAACATTCCTACAACAAAAATCTGAACATCGATTCCCTCTATAAGCTCTTGAGCCACTAGGTTTTGGCCAATATTGGCGCCAAGCGAATAGGCTATCCGGTTATCTGCATCTTCCAAGTCCACGCTATCTTGAGCAGATGCGTATAAACCAACCATCAAGACCACAACAGAAGAAAAGACCCAAGTCGCACGTTTTACTATTTTCATACCAATTTCCTTGGATTCGTTGGACAATTGCCTGTAATCTTTTAACAAACAACGGGTTGCGCATACTAACTGGGATAAATCCTAATTACCAGCTAGTCGAATCAAACTATGATCCAGCCAAATCTTAAGAATTTCCGACATCTGTTGATCTTAGTTGCGGCATTTTACACAGCCTGCTCTCAACTCTTCACTATCTCCGTTAACAATCAGCCGGTCTATGACCCAACGGGCAGGCTGAGTACTGATGAAGTCATAAATGCTGAGTTACAAGGCTGTATAAACTTAGCAATGCGGCAACAAAACGTGAATGATGCTACTGAATTGACCGTGTTATCCTGCGGTAATTCTGAAATTTCCGACCTTGAGCGCATTGGCCAGCTGGGTCAGTTGCGTTTTTTAGACTTAGCTAATAACAATATCAGCAATATCACCCCGCTCGAGGAGCTTCCTCAACTCGGTGGTCTTAACTTAAACAACAATCTCATTACCGATATCCGCCCACTGCTAAATATCTCCAGCCTCACATCTGTAAACTTGCTAGGAAATGACGAGATCCCTTGTAACCAGGTCCAATTATTGCGAGAACGATTCAACGGTAATTTAATTTTACCCGAGGATTGCAAAAATTAACCGCGTTAGGACGTCCCGGTTACCGGACTCCCACTATGGAATTATACCTCCTTTATATACAATCGCTTCTTAGGAATTAGCGTTCTAACCCAACATAACCCTTCTTTAAACCCTCCAGCTCCCATCATTGGAGATGGCCAATAAATTAGAACGGGGGAGTCTTTGGCTTACACTCAACTATTGTTGTTGCCAACCGCACATTTAAGAGCTAATTTTAAAAAAGGAGGATTTGTAATTTGGTAAAGGATAAAAACAAGTTTGTGTCGCTTTAGTGTTTAGACATTAAAGGGGGCCACATATTGAAAGTAAAAAGCATTGTGATACTCGGTGGAGGAACGGCCGGGTGGATGACCGCCAACGCGTTACAAAAAAAATGGCAGCACCTCGGAATTAATATCACCTTAGTTGAATCACCTGATATCGGTATTGTTGGAGTAGGTGAAGGCTCTACTCCAAAGCTAAAGCATTTTTTTGATTCATTAGGTATAAAAGAGTCTGAGTGGATGCCGGAATGTAATGCGACCTACAAAAATGGAATAAGTTTTAAAAATTGGTCAACGGTTTCTGGCTATGAAGAGTATTTTCACCCTTTTGGCTGTAGTCTTGATTTTGTGACACTTAAATTTCTCTATGATAATGCAACTCTTCGTAGAAAAGGAGTTGACGTCATAGCCCATCCCAATCGCTTTTCCTTAATGGCAAGTTTAGCTGAAAAAAAATTAGCCCCAATTGCCTCAAAAAACTTTCCATTTCATTTTCAGTATGGCTATCACTTTGATTCTGTATTGATTGGAAAGTTTTTACAGAAAAAAGCAGCCGAAGTCGGCGGCATCAATCATATCCAGGCGACCGTCAAAAGCGTTGAATTAAATTCGAATGGTGATATTACCTCTTTAAAACTTAATAATGATCAAATATTGTCTGGTGACTTTTTTGTAGACTGTTCTGGTTTTGCTTCTATTCTTCTAGAAAAAACTTTAAAAGTTCCATTTATTAGTTTTTCAGATAACCTGTTTAATGATTCTGCAATAACAATACCGACAGAAATTGAGCCAAATATACCATCCCAAACTGTATCTACAGCATTAATGAATGGCTGGGTATGGCGCATCCCTTTGACTAACCGTATTGGCAATGGATATGTTTATAGTTCGCAATATTGTACTCAGGATGAGGCTGAGAAAGAGCTTAGAGCACACTTGGGGGTTTTAGAAAGCGATATTGAAGCTCGTCATCTAAAAATGAAAGTTGGTAGAGCGAAAGAGTCTTGGCGTAACAATTGTGTAGCAGTTGGTCTCTCTCAAGGTTTTATAGAACCGTTAGAAGCAACAGCTCTACAATTTGTAATCTCTACAATTGAAGAATTTGCCACAGCATTTGAGGAAGGTGGTTTTACCCATCAATTCAAAGAACTATTTAACCGACGAATGAATATGAATTTTGAAGGTATTCGAGACTACATTGTTTTACATTATAAGACCAATTCAAGAAGTGATAGTCAATATTGGATAGATAACCGAGAAAATAAGAACATTCCTAACAACGTAAAAGATATGCTTGGTTGTTGGTACAACATACAAAGCTTAGAAGATGAGCTAAAACGTCTTAACATTGGAAGTTATTATACAAAGATGTCCTGGAACTGCATGCTCTCAGGAATGGGGCTATTCCCACCCAAAGAAAGCTTAACTTCTGCCGATGCACAAACTGCTCAAGCTGATCTGGAATTTGTTGATAAATTTATCGGTGGCTGTTCTATGAATTTTAAGCCTCACAAAAAAATGCTTATAGGCGCAAACACTTCTACCTGAATGACTTGGTGACCAGTTAAGGGCTTCTGAAATCTACCCTCTTTCACTAATTCCAGTGTTTAAATAGCCCTTTTAGCGACTATAAGAAACTATATTGGAGCTCACTCTGTCTTGCAGATTCTTACATGATAATGGCTGCAGATGCCTAAAACACTGATTTTATAAGATGTGTACTTACTGATGGATATTAAAGACCGGAGCCCCACTGTGAAACCGAAAAAGTTTATCCGGTGCAGTTATCAACTCTTTTTCTTTCCTAGCAAAGACTTTCAGTCGTGCCGAGATATCCCCCCCTGCACACTGGGTGGCCAATTTAAGATAGTCCTCGAAGTGCCTTGCTTCCGATTTAATTAAACTCTTGTAAAACCGTTGCAATTCGTCATCCAATCGCGGGGCCAGTTTCGCGAATCGCTCACATGAGCGTGCTTCGATATAAGCCCCGACAATCAGTATATCTACCAATTGCTCTTTCTCTGGTTTTCTAATTATAGAGCGTAAGCCAGCTGCATAACGGGACGGACTGAGCCTTATATAACGGATTCCTCGATCCGCCATAATTTTCACCACTTGGTGAAAATGTAGCAATTCTTCCCGAGCAAGTTGAGACATCTTACTTAACAAACCTGGTTCCAAAGAGTAACGATGCATAAGATTGATCGCAGTGGCCGCTGCTTTTTTCTCACAATTGGCATGATCTATTAGCAGGTTTGGTTGATTGGCAAGCGCTGCTTCCAGCCAAGAGCTGGGTGTGTCACAGGGAAGAAATCGATGTATGGCATCCATAAGCTAAGCCAATAAAAGCCTCAATGTCGGATTTTTTTCTTCGACGCCTTGGTGTTTTTCAACTCAGATGACGACATCAACACTCCTTCACTGGATTGCATCGCTAAACCAAGCACCTAGCACACCCTAGGCGGAAGCTACTGAAGCACGAGCGGCTGTGCAACGGATAGAGCACGAAAAAACAGTTACCCACGAACTACACGTAAAATAGTATTCATGATGGCCTCGGCTCACTAGTACTTGGTCGCGGATACTAAGTTAGATTATTGTTAATAACTTGTAATAGCTCAACAGTCAGTTGATTTGCATCGTCCGACGATTCGAGGGCTTTTGTAATCACATTAATGACATTGTCGCTTTCTTGTAGCTGTATACTAAAATCCTGTTCTTCGGCTTCGGCTGCCTCATCATCACCGCCGAATATTCGTGCAATAAATCCAGGTTCATCTTCGTCCTCTGCAATGCCCGCGAACCGGACATTAAAGAAATTCTGATCTCTATTGCTGTCAACGATCAGTATCTCAGCGGTTTCTAAGGCAGCACGAATCTGTACCCAGGCCCGATCATAGCCGATCCTTAATTCAAGCACCTGTTCCCCGCTCTCATTTTCCACAATATTAGCCTTCGATTCAGCCTCAATGCTTCCGGCAAGTAAGCTCGCTGTGGAGGCCTGGTAAATATCGTTCCTGTCTGCCAAATACTGTGATATTGAAGACAAAATCTCTTGTTCTAAATCTTCAGAGTCGGAAATTTCTGGCCAGTTGAGTACCAGAGGAATCTGTTCTGTACGCAGGTCTTCCATGTGCAGGATAAAAATCTCCGAGTAACCGGAATGCAAACCCGGCTCAATGGAAACTCGGTACTTGTGACGTTTCTCCCGGTCGTTGTCTACTTCCACCCAAGCTGTTTCCATGACGCCACTACCCGGACTTTCTAAATCAAGAATCACTTGCAGGTCAGTCCAGTAATCTCTAACCAACGGCCAAACCTGTCCTGGCGTTGTGTCAATTAATATCCAGCGATTCGCTGCAAGACTCTGAATTATGACCCCTTCCCGCCGTCTGCTCTCGATCGGTTTTGGCATCGGTATTTCTTCGAAAGGAACGGCAACCGTAATGATTTGCTCCGGAATAACGTATAGCTGATCTAGCGTATAGCTATCGAGGTTTTCAGGAATTTCCATCTGCGCCAATGCTTGGGCTTCCAAATAGTCGCTGCCACGATCACGAAACATTCCTTCCTCGCCTAGAAAGTAATTGCAGCCCCCAAGTGCTACTGCAAAAATAATTATCAGGACCCTTTTTACCATTAGTAAAATTTTATTAACTCCTGGAACATTTTTCAAAACTCAAGCCGCCTGTGGCAACTCTATTCCTGCTCGAACTAAGGCTTCAATCACTTGGATATGAAACTTCGCATCAAGTTCCACGAGCGGAAGCCTTATCCCCTTCTTTATTAATCCCATTTTCCACAAAGCCCATTTCACAGGACTCGGGTTCGCTTCTAGAAACAGGTTGCGATGCAATAAACCGAGTCTTTCATCAATTTCTCTTGCTCTTTGACTATCACCCGAAAGTGCATAGGAACACATTTTAGCCATTAATGCTGGAGCAACATTTGCAGTTACGGATATGGTTCCATCAGCACCACCCATCATCAATGAAAGGGTAATAGCATCTTCACCGCTATAAATAGCGAGCCGGTCTCCACATCGTTGTATCAATTGTTTCCCGCGTGCAACATCCCCCGTGGCATCTTTTATGCCAACGATATTGTCCAGATCAGCCAACCGATCCACAGTTTCGAGGGCCAGGTCACAAGCAGTACGACTAGGCACATTGTATAAAATCTGCGGTATATCTACTGCTTCGGCCACCGCCTTGAAATGTTGATATAACCCTTCTTGTGAGGGTTTGTTGTAGTAAGGTGTAACCAGTAGACAAGCATCAGCACCATGCTGCTGTGCCGATTTGGTAAAGTAGAGGGCTTCCTCTGTACTGTTAGAGCCAGTGCCGGCAATAACCGAGATGCGCTTACCTGTAACCTGTACACAATGGGCCACGAGATCGCAATGCTCTTGAACACTAAGAGTGGCCGACTCACCCGTCGTGCCAACTACCACCAAAGCGTGCGTACCACTCTCGACGTGCCAGTCAATCAAGCGATCCAATGCAACCAAGTCCAACGAACCGTCCGCTTGCATAGGTGTAACCAGAGCTACAATACTGCCTCTAATACTACTGGACATCCGAATTCTTTTCCCTCAAATGAAAGCCTGTAACAGAGCGATTTCAGGCGCTAAACTCTACCATATTGGGCCCTCTCAGGACAGAAGAGGCGCTAAAATCAGGTGTCTTGTCGTAGATCTTTTTTCCGTAGAAACGACCTAAGCAGCCATTAACATTAGTCTTAATCGAAGTCGCAAGAAGGATTGTGAAGAAGCTACCTGCCAGAGCCTATATCCCTTCGAAGACCAGTTAAGTAGCTTTTTCCAACTCAGGAAATCTCTGGACTTTAATTAACCCTTTCGAATCCAGTAGAAATAAGCATGTTTTTCTTTCTGAAAATTTAGTATCTGGTGATTGCTCTGATTAACGAACAAGTGAAAGTCTTTCTCAGAACCAGGGTCTGTTGCAATTACTTTAAGGATCTGCGTTGGTTGCATCTCATTAAGGGCCAGTTTTGCTTTCAACAAAGGCATCGGACACTGAAGGCCGCTGAGATCCAGCTCAACATCAACATTGATTTCCATAACTTATTTTATCAAGCTATTACACCTGATGGCCACACTCTCTAACGAGCAATAGTTGCGTTAACTTCCTCTATAATATGGAATTATTTATGGTAGTCTGGGTCATATAGGTATTGATAAGACACCCATAATGCATCGATTCAATCGTTATACAGCGTTTTTCCTTGTACTGACTCTGCCTACATTAAGTAGCCATGCTCAGACGCCGCTGCCCTCACTGGGCGATCGCATCTCCGGTACCGTTTCTCTCGACCAGGAATATGAGATGGGCCAGCAATTCTTGAGCCAGATTCGCCGCAGTGCATCTACTATCCCGGATGCTCTTCTAAACGATTATCTGGAGAATATCACCTATAAGCTAGCCTCTCGAAGCCAACTCCAAGACCACCGACTCTCTTTCATCATTATCAATAGCGAAGAACTAAATGCCTTTGCCGCTCCTGGTGGCATTATCGGTGTCAATACTGGTCTTTTCCTTAATGCACAAACAGAAGCCGAATTTGCATCGGTTATGGCACACGAGATCGCACACGTTAGTCAACGCCATTTTGCCCGTGGAGTCGATGAGGCTCAGGCGGGACGGGTTCCCCAACTGGCTTCGCTGCTCGCTAGTGTATTGATTATGGCCACCTCCCAAGCAGAGCATGGTATGGCAGCGATTACAGCAGCTCAAGGTCGAGCCGTTGACAATCAGCTACGTTTCAGTCGCAGCCATGAAGCCGAAGCCGATCGTATCGGCCAGGACAATATGTATTATTCTGGATTCGATCCAGAGGCAATGGGCACCCTGTTCGAAAGGCTTATCGCCCTCAATCGATTTGGTCGACGTCCACCAGAGTTTCTCCTCTCCCATCCCTTAACGGAATCTCGTGTGGCTGATGCTCGCGGTAGAGCCGTTCGTTATACTCCGCGCGAATATTTCAACAACCTAGAATACCAAACCATGCGTGCACGGGTGCTCGGGCACTACGCCACTGATAAGGAAGCTCTGATAATGGAATATCGGAAAAAACTGGATGAGAGTACTACTGAATTCACGCGGGATGCCAATCGTTATGGTTTAGCCATAGGTTACTGGGAGGATGAAAAATATGCTGAAGCGACCACCATCCTTTCTCCGCTTCTGCAAAAAGATCCCAATCGTATCAGTTATGTAGTTACCCAAGCAGAAATCTATACTGCCCAGAATGAACCGCAACAGGCTATTAACTTTCTGCAGAGGCACTTGGAAATTAATCCAAATAATCACTCCCTTACAATGGCCTATATTGATGCATTACAGGAATCTCGCGCCTACACCGAAGCGGCCGAAACAATGGAACGCCATACTCAAATCAGAAACAACGATCATAACCTTTGGTTTCAGCTGGCAGAAACGTGGGGACAAGCTGGAAATATCAGCAAGGTTCACCAAGCAAGAGCAGAGTATTTTATACTGCTACAGGACTTCCGAAGAGCGCGAGAACAGTTACGATTTGCTCTGCGCATAGAGACAGGCAATGGAGCTGCTCCAGCTGAAGAGGCGCGTTTGAGACAAAAAATTCGTGATGTCGAAGAGATTGTGCGTGAGTTTAACGGCGATTAGCCCATAATGATTGTTATCTTCGTCTAGGCCCTCCCTTTGACCCGTAGTTGATTCTTTGCGGCAAAATCTAGCATACGTTGCAAGGGCTTCATGGCTTGTTCAGCAAGCGTTGATTCAACCAACACTTCGTTGGTTTCTTGTAGTAAAGAACTGTACATGGACTGGAAGGAGTTCATAGCCATCCAGGGGCAATGAGCGCAACTCTTGCAGGCAGCACTATTACCGGCCGTCGGCGCAATAATGAAGGATTTATCCGGGTTTTGCTGTTGTAGCTTATGAAATATCCCCTGATCAGTTGCCACGATAATATCGCGATTCGGCAAACGCTTTGCCTCATTAATTATCTGAGTCGTGGAGCCGATTACGTCAGCTAGTTCTAGCACCGCATCCGTTGATTCAGGATGAGCCAGTACTGCTGCATCAGGATAAATGGCCAGCATATCCTTAATACCACGCGCCTTGAATTCTTCGTGAACAACACATGCTGCATCCCACAATAACATGTCAGCATCGGTTGTCTTTTTTATGTAGGCGCCCAAGTGCTTGTCCGGAGCCCAAAGGATTTTTTGACCTTCGTCCGACAGATATTCCACTACGTCTAGCGCAATACTTGAAGTCACAATCCAGTCAGAGCGAGCTTTAACTGCAGCCGAAGTATTTGCATACACCACAACCGTCCGGTCTGGATGCTCATCGCAAAAAGATGCAAAAGTTTCAATAGGACAAGCAATGTCGAGTGAGCAGGTTGCATCAAGTGTAGGCATTAACACTTTCTTGTTGGGACTAAGTATCTTGGCGGACTCGCCCATGAACCGCACACCAGCTACTACAAGGATATCCGCATCGCTTTCGCGACCAAATCGAGCCATTTCCAAGCTATCGCCCACGAACCCCCCCGTATCATCCGCTAGATCTTGTAACGATGAGTCAGAGTAGTAGTGAGCAATCAAACGGGCATTTTTAGTTTGCATCAACTCGCGGAGTTGCGCTTCAAGTTTAGAACTCTCGGATTTTGACAATTCCTTGGGAGGTTTTACCTGATCAAGATATCGCCGGACTATTTCAAGATCGGATGTTGGATTGTCTAGCTCTTGTGTATTTGTAATATTAATCATAAATTATCCGAGCAAAACAAGTAATTTTGATCTTATCATAAGGTAGAGTCAGTTAAGCTTAGAATTATGGAAATTGGAAATAAGACGGAAAAAGAAAAATGGTGGGTCGTATAGGATTCGAACCTATGACCAAAAGGTTAAAAGCCTTCTGCTCTACCAACTGAGCTAACGACCCAAGAGGTGCGACATAGTACTATCAAAATCAAAAAACTCAAGTAATGGCGGGGCAAATTGCCCGGACCGATTACTGGTAATGCGTAGGGTCAACTACCCCTGCATCAATAAAGCCTTTTCGGCGAATACGACAACTGTCGCAACGTCCGCATGCCTTACCTGATTTAGCTGCTTGGTAACAGGATACCGTATTTGCATAATTCACACCGAGTCGCACGCCAGCTTTTATAATTTCTGCTTTGTTTAAATCAATAAGCGGTGTTTCAAGCACGATGGCTCCACCTTCAGCGCATTTCTTTGTTGCTAAGTTTATTAACCGCTGGAATGCCGAAACGTACTCAGGACGACAATCAGGGTATCCAGAATAATCCAGAGCATTCACACCAATAAAAATCGCTTCACCGTTTAGTACCTCGGCCCAAGCAAGCGCATAGGATAAAAATATCGTATTGCGCGCTGGCACATAAGTGACTGGTATTCCTGTACTGATTTCTTCCGGAACCTGTATATGCTCGTCTGTCAATGCAGAGCCACCAAGTTCACCTATCTGCAACGAGAAAATTTTGTGCTCTACTACATCTGCCGCCTTGGTGATTTCTTTCGCTGCCTGGAGTTCGCAGCTGGATCGCTGCCCATACTCGAAGCTTATTGCATAACATTCGTAGCCCTGAGCTTTGGCCATTGCTAAGCAAGTTGCTGAATCCAGCCCTCCGGATACCAACACAATCGCCGTTTTCTTACTCATGATTGCTCATAATTCTTTTGATAAAAGATAACTCACCGCCCCGGCTCGGCACCCCATATCACCTTATGCAGCTGCAATTGAACTCTAACATTTAGAGCATCGCACAAAACCCATTCTGCTAGCTCTGCTGCCCCAAGCTCTTCGTAAGAAGGCGAAAACAGAATCTCACCTACTTTATTACCTAAATCCAGCTGATCTAATTTCGCTTTAGACCATTCGTAGTCTGTCCTGTCACATATTACAAATTTAACCTGGTCTTTCATTCTCAGATGGGCGAAATTTTCATACCGGATCGTATCGCACTCCTGCGAACCTGGTGTTTTCAAATCGAGAACAATAGATACACGTTCATCCACATCCTCGATCGATATAGCGCCACTAGTTTCAAGCGACACCAGATACCCTGCGTCGCACAACATTACCATCAGCGCGTTACAGTTAGGCTGCGCCAAAGGCTCTCCGCCAGTTACCGTTACAAGTTTACTTTTGTATTTTTTTATCGCGGCGCAAATAGCTTCCAGTGATAACAATTCACCACCCTCAAAAGCGTATGCTGTATCACAATACTGGCATCGTAAAGGGCAACCTGTCAGTCTCACGAACACTGTTGGTTTACCAACCGTGCGCGCCTCTCCTTGTAAGGAATAAAATATTTCGGTAATTCTTAACGTGTTGGAGCTAGCCATGTACTATCTGTGTTTAAGTACCAACGGTCTCTCACTGCGCACAGAAACTACGCGGGCAGGAATGAGTGCAATACTTATTTCAATCCAATGAAAGAAGCCTAGTGTCTGCCAAGTTGGCGACACCGGTGTTGGGAAAGCGTCTCTTGATTTCACTAAGCAGTTGGCGCGCCTGAGCTATATTGCCAAGCCCCTGGTAGGCCAAACCCAGCCCATACATGGCGTCAGGCAGCTTCGGAGACTCTTCGTATTGAGCCAGTATAATTTCGTAGGAATCCCGCGCCTCGCCAAATTGATTTAGGTACAGATAAGCCTGCCCTTTCCAGTAGTGAGCATTACTAACAAAACGCCCATCGGGGTAAATGCTCAAGTACTGATCAAATTCGGCAACAGCGCGTTCAAAATTACTGTTTATCGCTGAATCATAGGCCATCTGGTAAAGCTGTTGCTCACTGAGTATGGCGGGCTGGAGAGTTCCGCGGCTAAAACGAGCATTTGTTTCTGTTGCTGTGGCTGTCCTACTATTTTCCGAGGCAGCGTTTGCACTCGAGGCGGTACTCGTATCCTGCCTGGTTGACGAAGGCGGGGTTAGAGGAGGCAATCTGTCAGTTACTCTTGTTCCAGGTGAAGTTACGGTAGTTACAGCCTCATTCTCCAGCATGCCAAGCCTTTCATCTACATTAGTATAGCGACTGAGCGAATCCCGTTGAATTTTTCGGATTTCGAAACCCTGTTCCTCAACAAGCGCCCTTAGAGCCTGCACTTCAGTGCGTAATTGTTGATTCTGTTCCAGCAACAGAGAAAGCCCATCATTATTGTTAACGTTCGCGGCAGAACTCGAAGACAGGTTTTGCTGCCCAGGGATAAAGGATTGAGACTCGACAACAGAGCTCACCTGCTGAGCTACCGCCGCCGTGGCTAAAATACTCATGTAGATAAATACAGGTATTTTAGTGACCACAACGGCGAAGGTTGTGTTCATAGGCAACTATCGTGCAACGACTTCAACCCGTCGGTTACGGGTATAGGCTTGTTCTGTTTGACCGCTCTGTGAGGGTCGTTCTTCGCCATAGCTGACTACTTCAATTTGAGATCGAGAAGCACCATTTACAATAAAGTAATTCATTATGCCGTTGGCCCGCCGTTCACCCAACGCTAAGTTATACTCACGAGTACCTCTCTCGTCAGCGTGACCCTCTAACCGCAAGCGATTTCCCGGGTTAGCGGCAAGATCGCGGGCATGATAGGTCAGAGTATCGCGATCCGCAGGTTTGAATTCAGCTACATCAAAATCGAAATAAAAAACAGTCTGACGTAAGGCATTTTGAGCCCTGATTTCTTCCTGCGTTAATTGCCCTCCACTGGAAACAGCGCTAGTAGTAGAAGCGCTGCTACCGGAGCTCGATGAGCCTTGGTTATCTTCAATGACTTCCTCTGTTTCGCTAGTTGAACTGCAGGCTGCTAGCGTGACCAGGGAGATTACCAACAAGCTTGTTTTAAGAAATTGATTGTGTTGCATTCCCACTCTTTGAGTCCTCCAAATACTTTAGTTTGTGACAATTCAGTAGTACTAATTCAGAAACGGGGACCAGGCAGGCTCCCGCACATCGCCCTGCGAGGATGGTAGCCGGAATTTCACTCGACCGTCAATCGATACGGCATCTAGCACACCTCTTCCATCAAATTTTGTAGCATACATAATCATACTACCATTCGGGGCCACACTGGGAGATTCATCCAATGAGGTATTTGTCAGGGTAATCACTCTTAAGGTCTCGATATTCAATATTGCAATCTGATAATTAGGACTCTGCCGAGCCTCACGCCGAACATGTACCAGGTTCACCCCATCTGGTAAAAACTTGGCCTTCATACACTGAAAACAGTCATAGGTGAGTCTTTCAACGTTATAAGAAGAGGCCCCTAATTCAATTTGGTAGATCTGAGGCTGGCCCGTGCGATCAGACATAAAAACAATTGAGCGGCCATCAGAGGACCAGCTCGGTTCCGTGTCTATAGAGGGATGATCGGTAACGCGCATTAATTGGTTGCTATTAAGATCCTGGACATAAATGTCCGGACTGCCGTCCTTAGAAAGTACCATGGCCAACTTGGTAGCATCGGGTGACCAAACCGGCGAACTGTTTATATTGGGATAATTTGTGATTTGTCGCCGTTGTCCAGTAGCGATATTTTGGATATAGATGCGAGGAAGATCGGTCTCAAACGACACGTAAGCGACATCCTCTCCATTCGGAGACCAACTAGGCGACATGATCGGTTGACTTGATTCGAGCAACACCTGTGCGCGAGCGCCGTCGTAATCAGCTTTTTCTAAACGAAAATTATAGTCATCACCCTGCACCTGTTCAGACACTATATAAAGAATTTGTGAAGTGAAGGCTCCAGGTACCCCAGTGACCTGCCTAAATATCACGTTGGCAATTTCATGCCCAATATCTCTGAGCTGAGCAACACTTCCAGTTAGAATCTCTCCAGCCAATTTTATTTCACGATTAATATCGAAGAATTCATACTGAACCTGCACAAGCTGGCTGCCTGAAGCCCGATTGATCTTACCTACCAGCAAATAGTCCTGTGCAAGGATGCGCCAGTCCCGGTAAAAAACTTCCCTTTCTTCATTTGGCATGCTCAGCATATTGGAGCGAGATAACGAGCGAAATTCACCAACTTGTTCCAGATCGTTGATCACAATCCCGGCGACATTTTCAATAAGCACACCTTCTCCGTCCCAAGCAAAGGGCACAACTGCAATTGGAATGGGGTTGTCGATACCTTGCGTAATCTGAATACTAAGCTCGGCCCGAGCCGATAAAGAAAGAATGCTAAATAGACAAACGCAAACATAGATACGCGTATTCAATTTAATAAGTCCTCTGGTTCAAAAATAAGAGTTAACGTTCTGAAGTTTGTATTAAACACATTAATTGGCAAATTCTGCAATTCCGCAAACGGAGAAGCGCTGTAAACAGCGTTCTCCGCAGAGCGGTCAAACGCAGAATCACCACTAGATTGAGTTATCGATGCTTCTATTAGCTCACCGGTTGGCAACATGCGGATTCGCAGGATAGCACGCATGCCATTACGGGCACTCGGCGGACGATTCCACACCTGTTGTAAGGCTTGTTGGATCAATGCGGTAGCACTTTGCACCAGTTCAAATTCGGTACGAGCAGCCTCTGCCGCTATGACAGCTACTTCTTCTGCCTGACGCTGCCGTTCAACCTCTTCCTCTTGGCGGAGACGTTCTGCTTCGACTAATTCTCGTTGTTGTTCTACTCTAGTCCGCTCCTGCCGTTCTCGCTCTTGTTGGGCTTCCTGTGCGCGCTGGCGTTCCAACTCTTCCTGGTCTCGGAGAACTGTTTGTTCTCTTTCCCGTTGTTCTTGCACCTGACGCTGCTGGCGTTCGACTTCTTCCTGCTCCCGAAACTGCTCTTCTTCCCGCAAAATTCGTTGTTGTTCTATTCTTTCCACTCGCTGCCGTTCGAGAATTTGTTGATTGCGAACTTGGGGGTTCTCATCGATAAATAAAGCTTTCACGATGGTTGGCTGTACTAGCTCAAAACTGTCCATTCTATTATTTGATTGCACCCAAACAAGCAAAACGAGGATCATGACATGAAAGGCGACTGCAGCGGCTATAGAGATCGGATAACCGTTATAAATGACTAAGTTATTAAATATATTATTCATGGGGGTTAAATATGCAAGCTAGCTACTGTATCGAATTTAAAGGCTGTGTAATGAAATTGGGGTTGGTTACACCCGATTCCTGCAACCTAGTTATCAAAGTAATCATTGCGCCCCAATCCGCTTCGGTATCCCCTTCTATGAGCACCTGAATAGTTGGGTTTGCATTCATAATGCGGCTAACCTGTTCTCCGATCGTATTCAGAGACACCGATTGTCGTTCTTCTCCTGTAGCACCAATGCTCAAGTAGTAATCATCATTAGAAGTAACGGATACCACTAAGGTTTCCAGATTTTCATCGATAACCAGCGGTTCGTTATTTGCCTGCGGTAAATCAACGTCAATACCCTGATTCAACATAGGAGCTGTGACCATGAAAACAATGAGCAACACCAGCATCACATCAATATAAGGCACCACGTTAATCTCGCTCATGGGTTTACGCCTTTTGCGAACCATTATTTCCATAGTGAGTATCCGAAAACCCGACTCGATCTACGTACTGTGTATCTGCCGGTGCAAAATACTTGAAAATTCGTCTGAGAAAGTAATATAGCTACTTGTTACGGCGTCCAGCATGGCTGAATAGCGGTTATAAGCAACTACCGCCGGAATAGCTGCAAACAACCCAATCGCTGTGGCAAAGAGAGCTTCAGATATACCTGGTGCAACTACCTGCAGAGTAGCTTGGGCCTGGGTTGCGAGGCCGAGAAAGGAGTTCATTATGCCAATTACTGTACCAAACAAACCGATATAAGGTGACACCGATCCGACCGTAGCTAGAAAAGGCAGATGTTTTTCCAACTTCTCCTCTTCCCTTGAGTAAGCTACTCGCATGGCACGTTGTGCCCCCTCCATAACAGATTCTCCATCACCTGATCCCTGCTGCCGCAAACGCATAAATTCCTTAAATCCAGCCCGAAATATATTCTCCATGCCTACGATCTGCATGTTGTCCTGTTGCATCTGGCTGCCTTCCTTGTAGAGCTGGCTCAGGTCCATACCCGACCAAAACCGCTGCTCGAAACTGAGAACACCTTTCGTTGCCGATGACAGTACAAGCCAGCGCTGAGCAATGATGACCCAGGAAACAACCGAAAGCAGCAGTAATATCAGCAATACTAATACCACCGCCAAACTGGCATTTAAGACCAATTCTAAAATACTGAGTCTCTCATTCACGCTTCATTCTCCAAAATCAGAAAATACGGGTTCTGGATCATCGATTACGACAGTTGTTTCCTTAGGAAATTCGGAGGTTTACGGTTTATTCGGCCGATTTGTAAAATAGTTTCGTTAAAACATATCGAACGACCAATATGTAGTCTTATTCGCAATTAGAGGTTCCCACAAAAAACTGATGTCATGAAGATAAAAACAGGCACAAAGCTGTTTAAATATGGCGGAATTGGGGCAATCACTATTAAGAGTCAGAATCAAAAAGGTCCTCAATCTTACGGGATGGTTTAATCCCAAAGTGGCGATAGGCATGCTGGGTGACAACGCGACCCCGAGGCGTCCTCATAATGAACCCCTGTTGTATCAAGTATGGCTCTAGAACATCTTCAATGGTATCACGCTCTTCGGTTATTGCTGCGGCAAGACTATCAACTCCTACAGGCCCTCCTTCAAACTTCTCAATCATTGTCATCAATAGTCTTCGATCCATGTGATCGAAACCGTTCTTATCGATTTTCAACATGTCCAAAGCATTGCCTGCGGATTCGAGATTGACCGTACCGTCTTCTTTAACCTCGGAATAGTCACGCACTCGTCGCAACAGACGATTAGCAATTCTGGGGGTTCCCCTTGAGCGCTTTGCGATTTCCTCAGCCCCGAATTCATCGATCTTAGTTCCCAGAATCTTTGCTGAACGCATGACGATTTGACTCAGCTCTTTGACAGAGTAAAACTCTAAGCGTTGAATAATACCGAACCGGTCCCGTAGTGGCGAGGTGAGCAAACCGGCTCTTGTGGTTGCTCCTACCAGAGTGAAAGGCGGTAAATCCATCTTGATGGATCGCGCAGCCGGCCCGTCCCCGATCATCATATCAAATTGATAGTCCTCCATGGCGGGGTATAGTTTCTCCTCTATAGCAGGGTTCAGTCTGTGAATTTCGTCAATAAAGAGCACATCTCCCGATTCCAGGTTGGTCAACATAGCAGCGAGGTCACCTGCCTTTTCGAAGACCGGGCCAGACGTGTTTTTCATGGATACGTCAAGCTCGTGAGCAATGATATGAGCTAGTGTGGTTTTACCTAGACCTGGCGGGCCAAACAGTAGCGTGTGATCAAGCGGCTCATTGCGATTACGCGCCGCTTTTATAAAGATCTCCATCTGCTTTTTAACTTCTTGCTGACCCACGTAATCTTTCAGGTAGATAGGCCGGATTGCTCGATCTTGGGAATCTTCGAGGTCCTGCTCATGAGAAGCGATTAGGCGATCTTCTTGCATGTCAGACCATACCCTTTAGCGACAGTCGAATAAGTTCCTCACTATCAGTGATCTCGAGATTCTCCTTCAACACTTGGGCAATGGCCCGCGCCGCTTGTTGAGGTTTATATCCCAGACTTATTAAGGCCATTTCAGCATCTTTCGAGAAAGCCTTTATAGGTAGAGCAAGGCCCTCGGTGCCAGAGATAAAAGCGGAGCCTTCAGTGGTTTCCCATTCGCTCAATCGGTCACGCATTTCCATAATTAAGCGTTCAGCGGTTTTTTTTCCGATGCCGGGCATATTGACCATGGTGCTGACATCATTGTTACGGATAACACGAACAAACTCATCCACCTCCATACCTGACAAAATTGCTAAAGCCATCTTTGGACCCACCCCGTTAATTCGAATCAAGGAGCGGAACATAGCCTTATCCTTAGCGTCAAAAAACCCGTAAAGCAACTGGGCGTCGTCCCGCACAACGAAATGGGTGTGCAGTGCCAATTCTTGGCCAACCTCCGGTAGCTGGTACAAGGTGCTCATAGGAACTTGTATTTCGTAAGTGATACCACTGACGTCCACGAGAATTTCTGGCGGTTTCTTTTCAATCAAGATGCCACGTATTTGGCCAATCAAAGATGCTTCTCCTATGTCAGTCGCACTACTGACCGATTTAGCTGCGTACGTGCTTTTTACTGTAAGGCTTGGAGCCCGCCATGCGGATCAGGTTATTTTGTGTATTAGCATGACAAATAGCTATCGCCAATGCATCAGCAGCATCTTCGCCTATGTTATCACTTATTTTGAGCAGCGCTTTAACCATATACTGCACCTGATTCTTTGCGGCCGAGCCTGTTCCTGCTACCGCTTTCTTAACCTGACGCGCAGAATATTCCTCGATAGGAAGGTTATGAGATAGACAGGCAACCATGGCGGCCCCCCGCGCTTGGCCGAGTTTGAGTGCCGAGGAAGCGTTGCGACCTACAAACACTTCTTCGATAGCTGCCTGATGAGGAGCGTGTAGGTCTATAACTTCTAACAGCTCAGCGTGAATTTTTTTGAGGCGATCGGGAAATGTTTCGTTCAGCGACTTGATACAGCCGCAGTGAACGTATTCAAGTTTGTTGCCAACAGTATCAATGAGACCGTAACCGGTCACTCTCGAACCTGGATCAATGCCAAGGATCACTGTCATCGACTTTCCTTGTTATTTAGTGACTAGCTAACTCGAGGCTATCTTCGAAAAGTACATTCCTCAGAGTTGCGCGGCGACCTCTTCAGAAATATTCGCATTTGAATATACATTCTGCACATCTTCTAAGTCTTCCAAATGCTCAAACAGCTGTAACAGAATTCGCGCGTCATTCAGCCCAAGGTCTACCTCCGTAGAAGCCAGCATTGTAACCTCGGCCCTGATAGCCTTCAGCCCACCGGCTTTTAGACCATGTTGTACAATTCCAAAATTTTCAAGCGTTGTTAACACATCAATGCTGCCATCTTCATTATTCAACACATCATGAGCACCCGATTCTAGGGCGAGCTCTATAATCCGCTCTTCATTGCTCTCGGTAGACAAAGTGATCAACCCCGTCTTCTCGAACAAATAGGCAACTGAACCGCTAGTACCTAGGCTACCACCGAACTTACTGAATCCGTGACGCACTTCCGCCACCGTCCTATTCTTATTGTCCGTAAGCGTTTCACACAAGATGGCCACACCGAAAGGTCCGTAACCTTCGTATACCAGTTCCTCAAGATTATCACTTTCCGCAGTTCCAGCACCTTTAGCAATCGCTCGATCGATAGTGTCTCGAGTCATATTAGCACTGAGCGCCTTATCAACCACTGCTCGTAGGCGGTGATTATCAGCAATGTTGCCGCCGCCGAGTTTGGCAGCAACCGTTAGCTCACGAATAATTTTTGTGAAAATTTTGCCTCGTTTAGCATCTTGTGCAGCCTTGCGATGCTTGATATTGGCCCATTTGCTGTGACCTGCCATAGCCTTTCGTTCCCTAATAACCGGTCAGATAAATTACTTAACTTCTTTTAGTCTGATATTCAACTCACGCAACTGTTGAACAGATACTTCACCTGGCGCATCAGTCATTGGGCAAGACGCCGACTGTGTTTTAGGAAAAGCGACCACCTCGCGAATAGATGACGATCCGGTCATCAGCATTATTAGACGATCAAATCCAAAGGCGATTCCGCCATGGGGTGGACAACCATAACTTAAAGCCTTCAACAGAAATCCAAATTTTTCCTCAGCTTCTTCGTTTCCAATACCTAAAACTTTGAAGACAGCTTGTTGCATCTCAGGTCGATTGATACGCACCGAGCCACCACCCAGCTCTGTACCGTTTAGGACCATATCATAGGCCTGGGATAAGGTCCCCAGTGGGTTGCTGGCTAGCCCTTCCGCGTCACTAGCTGGAGCCGTAAACGGGTGATGCAAAGAAGTAAGATTGCCATCACTATCTTGCTCAAACATGGGAAAATCGATTATCCACAGTGGGGCCCAACCTTCGTGTATCTGCCCGAGGTCTTCGGCAACCTTAACGCGCAGAGCACCAAGGGCCTCGTTAACTACTTTAGTCTTATCTGCACCAAAAAAGATGATGTCACCAGTCTCTGTATTGAGTCTTTCAATTAGAGCCATAGTAACTTCTTTACCCAGAAACTTAATGATAGGCGACTGCAATCCATCTAAGCCTGCGTCTATGTCATTAACTTTGATCCAGGCCAGCCCCTTAGCCCCATAAATACCAACAAAATCCGTATATTCATCAATTGTCTTTCTGCTCAGACTGGCGCCACCAGGTACTCGTAAAGCCGCGACACGACTGCCAGAATCCTTAGCGGGCCCAGCGAAGACCTTAAACTCTACACCCTCCATGAGATCGGCTATATCCACAAGCTCAAGATCGATACGTAAGTCCGGCTTATCTGAACCGTAACGCCGCATTGCTTCTTCATGACTCATTTGTGGAAAAGAATCGAATTCCACATCCATGTGCATCTTGAACACATGGCTTATCATCTCCTCCATAATTTGCATAATCTCCTTCTCATCCATGAAAGAAGTCTCCACATCAATCTGCGTAAATTCAGGCTGGCGATCGGCCCGCAGATCCTCATCGCGGAAACATTTGGCTATTTGATAATAACGATCCATGCCCGAAGCCATCAGAATCTGTTTGAAGAGTTGAGGAGACTGGGGTAATGCGAAAAACTGATTCGGATGGGTACGACTTGGTACTAAATAGTCACGGGCGCCCTCCGGGGTAGCTTTGGTCAATATTGGCGTCTCGATATCGATAAAACCATTACTATCGAGAAAATTGCGGACCGTATTTGTGACCTTGGCTCGAAAGAGCAGCTTCTCAGTCATTTCCGGACGACGTAAATCGATATAGCGATATCGTAACCGAAGGTCTTCATGTACATCGACATGTTCATCGAGCTGAATAGGCGGTGTGTTGGCGGTATTAAGTATTTCCAGTTCTTTACCAAGCACTTCGATCTTGCCGGTCGACATATCGGGATTAACAGTTCCCTCGGGACGCAACCGTACCCGCCCTACAATCTTAATGACAAATTCATTACGTACGTCTTCGGCAATAGCAAAACTCTCAACCGTATCGGGGTCGTAAACCACCTGCGCGATGCCTTCGCGGTCGCGCACATCCAGAAATATCACACCACCATGATCTCGACGCCTGTGCACCCAACCGTAGAGCAAAACGGTTTGATCAAGGTGTGATTCGTTTAATTCACCGCAATAATGGCTGCGCATACTAAATTCCTTCAATTAACTTTATCAAATAGGCAGCAACGACTTCTGTCCACTTTGTATCGGTTTTAAACATCTACTGCCTTAGAGCCAGATTTACCCGTTGTATTTTCGCGCTTGTTAATATCCTTTTTGCTCTCTTTCGCTGTTTTCTTCTCAGTTGTATCTGATTTGACAGGTTCAGATTTGGCTACACTAGTATCTGACTTAGATTTATCGCTGTCAGTATTGGAATCAGCGGCCGAATCCGACTCCGCCAATTGTTTCTTGCCTCCAGTCTTGAAATCAGTCTCGTACCAACCGCTGCCCTTAAGTCGAAAGCTAGCTGCCGACACAAGTTTTTTGAGTTTCTGCTGGTGGCAGGATGGGCATTGTGCCAATGGATCGTCGCTGATTTTCTGCAGGACTTCAATTTTGTGATTGCAGTTGTTGCACTGATACTCGTAGATAGGCATCGCTAATATTTTACCGAAACACTAATTCTCCGCTTCCAACTAGTACGCGAATTAGAGCCCAAACAGTTAAAAACCGGCGATTATACCTTATATATTTTTTACCACGCACCCCTGAATTGGGAAAACCCCTAAATCACAAACCACCATGTTTTCCTTTTTCACCACCAATATTACCCACGTCCATTGCAGCGCTGTTAGACCTGCGGTATTTTAAAGATCCAAATTGGATAGGTTGGCGTGAATGCAATGACACGTTTTATGGTCGGATGACTCTGCTCTAAGAAAGACATAATCGAGTGCTTTAAGAGTTAGATGAAAATGCACGCGGGTTTTAATAACAACTAACCGGGTTAATCGACTTCGGGTAAATGAATCATTCTTATG